>Ga0209500_10000033_pt1 | contig 127697 bp, 113 predicted proteins | sample S_140212_EF_Meta_FD_187323 | JGI IMG/M metagenome (GOLD analysis project Ga0209500, IMG submission 187323) | Freshwater microbial communities from Lake Simoncouche, Canada to study carbon cycling - S_140212_EF_MetaG (SPAdes) (version 2) | ecosystem: Environmental > Aquatic > Freshwater > Lake...
AAAAAAAAAAAAAAAACAAACCTTCTTTAAAAAAACACTCATTCCGTAACATATTCGTCATAGCTATAGCAGCGATCATACTAAGGACTAAGCAATTGAATTATATAAATTTATCTTTTTTGAATTTTTAGAATAAATAGTGTATAAATATTTTTGTGCGCTGTACCAACAACAAAAATACTAAAATTATAAAAATAGAGACAGAGGCACTTACGACACCTTTTTAACGTCGCTCGCGGCGGAGTTCACTGAATAGACTGAGAATCAGCGGCAGTGGCGCAATTTGGTTCGGTTCGACAAGGGGGTTCCCTACAATATGGTCATAGACCTTTTAAAATATGTCATAGCATTGATACCGAGTAGAAAAATACAATAATTACTGCTCGCTTGATCAACCCGGAAAGGCTCGCCTTTCCGGGTTTTTTGTTTTTGGCAGCCTCGTTTTATATCCGCGTAGCAGCTTGTTAAATACGTTGGCGAGGACGGGCTCGGCAAGGTGAAAGCCACCAAAAATCTTGAGTTTACAAGCAGGGAAACAAGCATAATCGGCATCTTTTTATGGCGCAGATCCTTCGCAAAGAATAAAAGAACTAGCTGCCTGCTCCTTAATCTTCAAGATTCTTCTATGTGGATGAGCTTCCACATACACTTCCGGCGTTATCGGTCAACATGCTGTTAAGCACGGCCGGGTCTAGATAGAATGTCACCATCGTCAACCTTAAAGACAGCAAGGTATCACCTATCACCGCGTCAACGCCTACAGTTACACCCATTGCCAATTCTCCATCTTTGACCATCTTGAGCCGGGCCGAACATGGTATTTCCAGGCAACAAATCAGTCCTAACTGCCTCAAAGTGCTGTATGCCTTGAATGCGGCCGGTTTTCAGGCGTTTATCGTGGGTGGTGGGGTGCGCGATTTACTGCTCGGACTCACTCCCAAAGATTTTGACATTGCCACCGATGCTACTCCCGAGCAAATCAGAGCAGTTTTTCGTAACTCGCGCATTATTGGCCGTCGCTTTCGTATTGTGCACGTGCACTTTGGCAGGGAAATTCTTGAAGTATCTACCTTCCGTGCCGTGACGGGTGACAATGTCGAAATTGTCGAAGAGCGCGTATCACGGCATGACACGCACCTTGATTCCGTACATTCTGCCAGCGGCATGATCCTACGCGACAATGTCTATGGCAACATAGAGGCTGATGTATTGCGTCGTGATTTTACTGCCAACGCACTCTACTACACCGTGCGCAATTTTGAAGTCTACGATTATGTAAATGGCATTACCGATGTGGATCTGCGCTGTTTACGCATGATTGGAGATCCCGAGCAACGTTATCGCGAAGATCCTGTCCGTGTGTTACGTGCAATTCGCTTGGCTGCGAAACTCAACTTCACCATCGAAGCAGCAACCGAAGCACCACTGCGTCCCTGTGCGCGCTTACTGGAATCGGTGTCCGCGGCTCGACTGTTTGATGAATTCATGAAGCTATTTTTTTCCGGACAAGGTGAAAAAACTTTTTTAATGTTACAAAAATATGGAGTTTTTTCTGTGCTCTTTCCTGGCACTGGTGCTGCCTTGTCGAAAGATGACGGCCATTACCAGCGCTTATTGCGTAGTGCTTTTGTCAGTACCGATGCGCGTATCAATGATGACAAAAGTGTGACTCCTGCATTTCTGCTGGCCGTGATTTTGTGGCCAGCCCTGCAGATGCAGATGCGCACCAATCAAACTGCGGGAACACCACCAGCCATGACAATGAATGATGCGGCGCAAATGATACTGTCACATCAGTTGGAACGAATTTCGATCCCACGTCGATTCACCATGCCAATGCGCGAAATCTGGGATATGCAATTAAAACTACCCAATCGGCGCGGGAAGCGGGCCGAACTGATGCTCGGCAACAAACGTTTCCGTGCTGCTTATGACTTTCTTCTGTTGCGTGAAGATGCAGGAGAGAATCTGGACGGACTCGGCCAGTGGTGGACCCAATACCAAACTGCCAATCCGGAGCTTCAAGCACAATTACAATCCCATCTCGACAGTGATGAACCACATGCAAAACCACGACGCCGCAGAGTAAAATCCCGCAATCCAAAACCTACCACTCCGATTACAGGTGCTGATTAATCGTGTCCGATCTTGCCCCGGTCAGTCATTCCATTATTAACCATACAGGTAAAGACATACCTCGTTACATTGCTGTGGAAGGGCCAATAGGCGTAGGTAAAACTAGCCTAGCAAAACGCCTCGCTGAAAGTTTCAATTACGAAATTTTATTAGAAAAAAGTGAAGACAATCCCTTTCTGGATCGCTTCTATCACAATCCCAGGCAACTGGCCCTGGCTACGCAATTATTTTTTCTGTTTCAACGCGCAGGACAAATGCAGAGCTTGCGCCAAGATGACATGTTTGAACCGGTCCGGGTGGCTGATTTCCTGATGGAAAAAGATCGCTTGTTTGCACGCCAAAACTTAGATGCCGACGAGTTTAAATTGTATGAGAATGTGTATGCACATCTGACTATCGATGCGCCGGTACCCGATCTGGTTATTTATTTGCAAGCACCGGTCGAAGTATTAATGCAGCGCATTCAGAATCGTGGCATTGCAGCAGAACTGCTGATCGAAGAAAGTTACCTGGAAAATCTGATTTCTGCCTACACCAATTTTTTCCATTACTACAACAAGAGCACTCTCTTGATGGTCAATTGCAGCGAAGTGGATTTTATTCATAACGAGACTGATTATCAGTTACTGGTTAACCACATCCTCACCATGCGTAAAGGCAGCCGAAATTATTTCAATCCCAGACCTGGTCTGCTTTGAATAAGAGAAAACAGGAAACGACCATGACAAATCCCGTCACGTTATACACCCTCCAGGAAATGAAACGCCGCCGCGAAAAATTTGTCTGTATCACAGCCTATGATGCTTTATTTGCTAAGCTAATGTGCGCGGCTGGTGCCGAAGTATTGCTGGTTGGAGATTCATTGGGCATGGTATTACAAGGCCACGACTCCACTCTCCCGGTCACCATGGACGACATGGTTTATCACATGCAGTGTGTAAAACGTGGCAATGCAGGCGCACTTCTTATCGCCGACTTACCTTTTATGTCTTATGCCTCCCCTGCCCAAACGCTAGAAAATGCCGCACGCTTGATGCGCGCAGGCGCCCAAATGGTAAAACTTGAAGGAGGTGCCTGGATTGCTGAAACTACACGTTTGTTATCCGAACGTGGCATCCCGGTATGCGCTCACATGGGATTGACTCCCCAGTCAATCAATCGCCTTGGTGGCTTCAGAGTGCAGGGGCGCGATCCTGATGCTGCCACTACCATCATCGAAGAAGCCAAATTATTAGAGTCTTATGGTGCCAGCGTGTTGCTGCTTGAATGTATTCCGCAAACATTGGCAAAAGTCATTACTGAAAGTGTTGCTGTTCCAGTAATTGGCATCGGTGCTGGTAAAGATGTCGATGGTCAGATTATGGTAATGCATGATGTGTTAGGAATTTCACCCATCACACCACGCTTCGTCAAAAACTTTCTGCCCGAATCCACCGCCGGCATCCAAGGCGCCGTTGTTGCCTATGTCAACGCAGTAAAAAATGGCAAGTTCCCCGCCCCAGAACATTGTTATGACTAAAATGCAGCTGTTTGATTCGTTGCCACTCTTACGTGCCACTCTTGCCGCTTATAAGCTGCACGGAAAAACTGTTGGCCTCGTACCAACAATGGGGAATTTGCACGCAGGCCATCTAGCTCTGGTGGCAACAGCCCGTGCGCAATGTGATGTAGTAATAACTACCATTTTTGTAAATCCGCTGCAATTTGGCCCAAATGAAGATCTGGCGCGCTACCCGCGTTCATTCGCAGCTGATATCAAAAATCTTGAACAGAGCGCTTGCGACGTTCTTTACGCCCCCACTACAACTGAAATTTATCCGCACGGTACAGTGGTACACACCAAAATTTCTGTACCCGAACTTTCTACGCTGCACTGTGGCTATACTCGCCCCGGCCACTTTGATGGTGTTTGTACTGTAGTGGCCAAACTTTTCAACATAATCCAGCCGGATAAAGCATTTTTTGGTTACAAGGATTATCAGCAATTTCATCTCATCAGCACCATGGTGAGCGACTTGCAAATACCCCTACAGGTGCACGGAATTGCTACTATGCGGGAAAGTTCTGGACTAGCCTTGAGTTCACGCAATGTTTATCTGAGCACGACAGACCGTAACAATGCTGCTGCTTTGTATGCGACCCTGCAGGAAAGTGCATTACAAATTATGGGTGGCGAACACAACTTTCGCCAAATAGAAGCGCGTGCCTCTGGTACACTGAATAAGGTCGGATTAAAAACTGACTACGTACATATCTGCAACCGCAGTACACTGCATCTGGCATCCATAGGCGACACAGACCTAATCATTCTCGCTGCCGTTTATGCTGGCACAACCCGGTTAATAGATAATATTTTTGTACAAATAACCATCTAATTACCCACTCCAGCTATTTGCCCTTGTTATCAATTCTTAACTCTTCGTTGCATGGATTTACTATGAAAATTGGCATTCTGTCCCGTAATCGCAACCTATACTCGACCAAACGTCTGGTGGAGGCTGCGAAGCATCGGGGGCATGATGTACGCGTGATCGATGTCCTCAAGTGTTACATGAACATTACCGCTAATGAACCTGCCGTTTATTACCAACGCTCCGCCGAATTTGTCGAACCTTTGCAGTTTGATGCGGTAATTCCCCGTATTGGCGCCTCGGTTACCAACTACGGCTGTGCGGTATTAAGACAATTTGAAGTTGCCAACGTATATTCCATCAACGAATCCATTGCTATTACGCGTTCGCGAGACAAATTGCGTGCTCATCAATTGCTGGCACGCAAGGGCATAGGGCAACCCATTACAAGCTATGCGCATTCGGCACGCGCCACAGATAAACTTATTGAATCAGTGGGCGGGCCACCGCTGATTCTCAAATTAACCGCAAGCACCCATGGCACTGGCGTATTGTTGGCCGAAACTCATAAAGCCGCAGAGGCGTTAATCAATGCTTTTCGTGGCATCGGTACAGATTTTCTGGTGCAGGAATTTATCAAAGAAGCGGGCGGTTCAGATATTCGCTGCTTGGTTGTGGGCGACAAAGTAATTGCTGCAATGCAACGTACCGCGACTAAGGGTGAATACCGTTCCAATTTGCACCGGGGCGGTAAGGCAGAAAAAATCAAGTTGCGTCCAGAGGAGCGTAGTCTTGCAGTGCGGGCGGCGGCTGTGATGGGGCTCGACCTGGCGGGTGTCGACATCATTCGCTCATCTCATGGGCCGGTAGTAATAGAGGTTAACTCTTCTCCGGGACTGCAAGGCATCGAACAGGCTACGGGGATTGATGTTGCGGGCAAAATAATTCAATACCTCGAAATAGACTGCAAAGCCGGGCCCAATAAACCCAAGGGCAAAGGCTGATTAGAACGCAGCAAGACTTGCCAGATTGCTACACTCTCTATGCAACTAATATTGAAGGACCCTACCTTGGCAAAAAAAATAACTGTTGGAGCGCTGGAAACTGGTGATCTGCCGCAACTGGGGATAACCGGCCTGAATATGCGAGTTGATACCGGTGCAGCCACCTCGGCGTTACACGTCGAAAACATTGAGGAGTTCATCAAGGATGGCAAAAAATGGGTCAGTTTTGATTTGTTACCAGAGATTCACAACATTGCTCTTGCTGTGCGTATTAGCTGCAGAGTCAAAGGCGCCAAAAAAGTAAAAACTGCGACTGCAGATACTCAAAGAAGAGTGGTGATAGACACCAAACTCACCTTGGGCAAAAAGACCTGGAACATCAAACTCACCCTTACTGACAGATCGGAAATGAACTACCCCATGTTATTGGGCCGTCAAGCCATGGTCGGACGTATGGTCGTGGACCCAGAGTCTGAATTTTTATTGGCAAAAGCCAAGTCAACAAAACCAAAAACTGCTGCGTGACTCCCTCGCAGTAGAAGGCGCCGTAAACCTTGAGTACACCTGCCGGAACTAGGATTTTTTTTGAGAGCGCTGACGCGGTTGTTGCGGATAAAGACAAAACATGGAAGTGCCCTTCATTTAAATCCACTTATTAAGGCTTATCAGCCTATGCTTTCGGCCTTTTTAAGCCTAATTTGCTCCCTCCCCGTGTTTTTTGGGATAATGCCTACCCTGCCGTTGAAAGCCTATAGGAATGCCTCCTTGCAAACCCAGATGTTGAAAGCCAAGTTACACCGCGCCCGTGTTACTCATTCCGAGCTTGACTACGATGGCTCTTGTGCAATCGATAGTAATTTGCTGGATTCTTCCGGCATACGCGAATATGAACAGATTCAAATCTACAACATAAACAACGGCGAAAGATTCACAACCTACGCCATTCGGGCTGAGGCTGGCTCGCGAGTTATTTCCGTCAATGGTGCAGCTGCCCACAAAGCGGCCGTGGGTGATCGCGTGATCATTTGTGCCTATGCTGCCTACAGTGATGTAGAACTTTTAAATCACAAACCGAAGCTGTTGTATTTGGACGAAGGCAATTTTGTTATTCGAACCAGTAACACCATTCCAGTGCAGGCGGCATAAACTTCTTACCGGTAGAGGAGCATGAATTCCTCACTGAATTCTTGTGATAAAACTAAATCCCTAGCAAACTCTACTCATCACCAAAGTGACCTGAGGTTTGCCACGTGTCTGAACAACTTATCTACCCCGCGCATATTTCTAGCACCCGCCTTACTCATCTGAACCAAGCGCAATATCAAGCGTTGTATGAAGAATCCATAAATTCTCCTGCTACTTTCTGGCCGCGCATGGCGACCGATTTTTTACACTGGCTGGCACCCTTTGACCTTGTACAGGATTGCCAAATGGCCACCGGTGATATCCGCTGGTTCATCAACGGCAAACTGAATGTAAGCCACAATTGCATCGATCGACATTTGCCGCACCGTGCTCAGCAAATCGCAATCTTATGGGAAGGTGATGAACCCGGCTTGCAGCGCAGCATTACTTATCAGCAATTACATGATGAAGTGTGCAAACTTTCGAATGTGCTGTTAAGCCGTGGTATAAAAAAAGGAGATCGCGTTTGTATTTACATGCCCATGGTGCCAGAAGCAGCGTTTGCCATGCTAGCCTGCACACGAATTGGTGCCATTCATTCGGTAGTGTTCGGTGGTTTTTCACCTGAGTCCCTAAAAGATCGTATTCTCGATGCTGATTGCCGCATGGTGATTACTGCTGATGAAGGCGTGCGCGGCGGCAAGCTGATCCCATTAAAGGCCAACACTGATGCTGCAGTTGCTCAATGTCCTAATGTCAGTACTGTGTTGGTAGTGCGCCGTACAGGCAACACAGTAAGTTGGAATAACACTCGCGATCTTTGGTATCACGCAGCACTTTCTAGCCAAAGCAGTGTATGTCCACCCGCCGTGATGGACAGCGAAGACACTCTTTTTATTCTTTACACCTCCGGCTCCACCGGAAAACCCAAAGGAGTCTTACACACCACAGCGGGTTATCTACTACATGCCGCCATGACCCACAAATACGTGTTTGATTATCAAGAGGGTGATATTTATTGGTGTGCCGCCGATGTGGGCTGGGTTACCGGCCATACCTACATTGTCTACGGCCCACTCGCCAATGGTGCCACTACGTTGATGTTTGAAGGCGTGCCCACTTATCCGGATTACTCGCGCTGCTGGCAGATTATCGACAAATATCAGGTCAATCAGTTTTATACAGCACCTACCGCAATACGTGCTTTGATGGCGCAAGGTGATACCCCAGTAACACGCACCTCTCGCCAATCACTGCGCATCCTCGGTACTGTGGGTGAACCCATCAATCCTGAAGCATGGAAGTGGTACTACCATGTTGTAGGTGATGCACGTTGCCCTGTGATGGACACTTGGTGGCAAACCGAGACCGGTGGCCATATGATTACGCCCATACCTGGCGTAACCGATCTAAAACCCGGTTCAGCCACGCTACCTTTTTTTGGTGTGTTACCAGAACTGGTAGATTCCCAAGGCAATATTTTGTTTGGAGCAACTTCCGGCAATCTCGTCATTACTCAATCTTGGCCTAGTCAGATAAGAACTGTGTACGGCGATCATCAGCGTTGTATCGACACCTATTATTCAATGTATCCCGGCTACTATTTTACCGGTGATGGTGCGCGCCGCGACGCAGACGGCTACTGGTGGATAACAGGCCGCGTGGACGATGTGCTTAACGTCAGTGGCCATCGCCTAGGTACCGCTGAAATAGAAAGTGCCCTGGTGTTGCATCCAGCTGTTGCCGAAGCCGCCGTGGTTGGTTATCCACATAACATCAAAGGGCAAGGCATCTATGCTTATGTCAGTCTGATGGTTGGCACGATTGGTAGCGAGGAGTTGCGTAAGGAACTCATCTCTATGGTGGTAAAAGAAATCGGCGCATTCGCAAAACCTGATGTTATCCAGTGGGCACCTGGCCTGCCGAAAACCCGGTCAGGAAAAATCATGCGGCGCATTTTGCGCAAGATTGCCGCCAATGAATTAGACAGTCTGGGCGATGTGACTACACTGGCTGATCCGTCTGTAGTGGAAAATCTGGTGGCAGGCAGACAATAAGCAATGCCGCCCTTTTCAACCAACTCGTGATATCGGTAAAAAAACACCTTAGACTAATACATCTCGATCAATTGTAATATGAAGGCCGGTCAAGAAGAGCACGGTCAAAAATTTCTAGGAAGTGTGTACAGTCCTTAACCAAAATATCCAGATAGCTTGATGAACCACTCGCTCACACTTCATTTAAAGATTTTGTGTAGCCGTGGCCTGCATTCCCATACGAATCACAACAGCAAATCTAACAACAAGGAGAACCAACCCATGAATAAAACCCTGTCTTTGATACTTACCACGCTGACTATGGTGCTGTGTTTGAACACCGCAAATGCCGACCAGGCCTCCGACCGCGAGGAAATCCATGCCCTGCTATGGAAGTATACCCGCGCACTCGACACCCTCAATGCGGATGCTTATGTGTCGGTTTACGCAGAGGATGGAGCATTCAAGTCTGGTGCAACCTCATTAACGACTGGCCATGACGCGTTACGCGAGATGATCGATGGTGTGAAGAAAGGTCAGGAGGAGCGCGCTAAGGCCGGTAACCCAGTCGGTGCGATGTACCACATGACGATGGATTCCTGGATTGAGTTTGTCGATACGGATCATGCGCGGCATCATTCGTACTGGCAGACGGTGTTTGGACCCGCCAAACAAGGTGAAACGCCACGTGTCGCTGCTGCTGGGTACGGCATCGATGGCTTAGTGCGAGTAGACGGCAACTGGCTGATTAAACTGCGTAATGTTGCGCCATAACTCGTACTCAGTTGTCCTTCCTGTCAGCAAACATCTAGCTCGGCTGGTATGGCAGCTTTGCATGTTCTAGACACGCGTTATGCGACCCAGCTTAACAGCCTTGGCCAGCGCATTGTCGAACCCTTCGGCGATCAAGAGCACCTTGGTGTATTGCGGACCGGTGGTTTTGTCTCCGCTACTGTTGGCAACAACGGTGCTTGGAATCCATACACGGAGTTGTTGCTCGACCATGAACTGGACAACAACATGACCGGCCCACTTGACGACTGCACTTCTGTGTTCTGGCGTACTGGTTTGGCTCGCTTGCTGGGGCCTTGCAAGCGCATCTCGGTGGAATACCAGTGTTCAGAAAGCCGGCATGGTGCGCGCGAACGTGACAACTTTCTGGTTGTTGCAGTAATTGATTTCTGAGACGGGACCAGTAGTAATTTCTACATCACTTGTGGCGCCGATGCAGTAACTTATAGTCAGCCACAGGAATTATTGTTTCTCTGCTTGTTGCTCCACCGCTCGCTCTCCGGACAGTATGTTCGCCATGCCGTAGTTTCCTTCAGTGCAGGCATATTCGAACAGCAAACCATTGAGGTTGGTCAACGGATACACTCCTTCCCACGGTTCGGCCCAAGTCTGTGGATCTTCCACCCGAAATCTATATTCCACTGTGTCGTCATCAAGTCGAGTGAGCCATTCGGTAACGTGCATGTTGGCAGTTGCATTGCGCCAAGCGGTGTTGTCATTGAAACCGGTGGTTTCGATGACGAGAGTCGCACCCTCCCAACGACCAGTAGAGTTGCCAATCCATTGCGGTAGGCTATCAGTAACAATTCGACCATCGGTTGGAATGATACGTGGGTCACCCATTTCGCCCTGAATGATCACATAGCCCGGACTTTGAAATATTTGCAAATTGCTATTGTAGCCACCCGGCAATATAGGCGGCAGAGTGCTGGGCCACACAATGCAGCGTTCGGTGAGAGAGCGATTTTCGGGGCCGTCGAACTCGTGCCCAAGACGTGCATCACCACGCGCATCGCGCCGTGTTATGGCAGCCGGAACTAACGGGGGAATTCGGCCATTGTTCGGGATAATAATGATGGAGGTGCGCAGGTTTGGAGAAGTAATACCTTCGTTCGCACTTAAGGCGTAGGTGCCAAAGTCATAATGTACATCTGCTTGGGTTCCGGGTTCAGTTTCGTCATCCTGATTTACTTCTTCGAGGCGCTGCAGCTGGAAAATTTCCGCTTCGGCAGGGGTAAAGTACTCTTTGGTTCCCAACTCTTCTGGTCGCTCGAGCGGTGCAATCGTGAACTCGGTGTAGGCTCCCGCTAGATCGGGTTCTCCCCATGCTGTCTTGCGCTGTTCCTGCGCGCATACATGCAATGGCACAGTAAGTACGATGAGTGCGGCCAATAAACTGACCAAATAAGTAGGTTGTGTATGTTTCATCTGAGCTTCACCGTTGTAAAGTAAGATTCAGCAATTGTTATAATTTGGTTTTTTCATTGCGCTTCTTCATTGCGCTTCTGGCTTGCGCAAATGCCCATATAATTTTTCTTCCGCGAATTGTTCGCACTTAAATTCCAACAAGCGAAAATCAGCATCTACAATTCGATACAGCGGCATGCTAATTTTCCACGGCTGTGCAAATACTGTGGCATCAATAATAGTTACCTCATATAAGACATGGTTAGGGCCAAGCGGTGTATAACTTTCCGTGATGCGAGCATTTGCGCTTGCATAATTACCTGCGCGGTCGAGCCAAGTTAGACCATTCAAGCCGCTTACTTCCACTAGCAAGGTGTCGCCATCCCACCGCGCATTCGACCAACCCATCCAACTGTCGAGTGGTGCCTCCTCAGTACCACCTACATTAATACGACGCAGGCCGGTGGCAAACTGATAAACCATTACAATTTCGTTAATGTTCTGAAATATCTGGAAGGGATAAGGCATATAAGTGGAACGTGGCACCCCACCTAAATAACATTTTCCTTCGGGGTCTTCGAGCAGGCGCGCCGTAAAATTGCGATCCCGCTGCGCCTTTGCCTCAGGCAAATAAGGAATGGTTCCGCCTGCAACGACCCCCATGCCGGGTGGCACTGCAAATTGTGCGCCTAGTGCAGGTAATACCGCAGCAGCGGCCACATGAGGTTCGATATTCCAGTGCGCACTGCTTAAGGTTTGCCAGACACCGCTAAAATCAGGGTGACCGTCACTTGCGCGTGGAAATTCGATCAAGGGACCGGCGGCGTACACTTGCTGTGCCGCGAGTAATATCTGCAGAAATAAGGTGATAAAAAACGGTTTCATGGTGAAGTTACACTCGCGCCAGGAGCACGCGAACCTTCGAAAAATAACGTCCTGCCATCAGCAAAAGCAATGTCGCGACCCACGGCTTTATTAGAACCGTCACGCGCCTGATAACCAGTAACGCTTAGTTCAGAACCTACTGGAATCGAGGCCTTAGTCACACCACGACGAACCAGTGCGTTTGGGCTGCCGCCTTCGATCATCCAGGTTACCGAAGCACCACTGGCATCGACTACAACAATGTGAATCCACGAATGTGGATTAATGAGTTCAACTTTCGTCACGGTACCTTTGAAGGAGACCGGATGGCTGGAATCAAACTCTGTTGAAAATGCGTGATGAGCTTGCACGTGAACAGTCATCAAGACCATCAGTGTGAAAAATAATAGCAGGCCGAGCTTTGTTGATCGCATGTAATCCCCCAAGCATTTAACAAGAAGCATCTAACATGGTCAGTGTTTAACATTTACAGGCGCATTTCGTGATCTGATGCGAGATTTAGCCAACTGCACAATGTGACTGCAACACTTCCTGAATACCCGTTCAGGATGCAACCACTATTTGAATCTGTCAATGGACAAAAACGCACACACCACACGGATTTTCTCAAGGAGCTAGTAACACCGCATAAAAGCCCTCGATCCAGCGTCCGTGCCAATTTGGTGGTTTCTGCCTCCAACCCGTCTACCCCAGTAACAGCAATATGCTACATAAACTTGCAATTTTACTGGCGACATTGTTTCGACTATCTGGTAAAAAGCACAACTTGTTTTTAATGGCATTAACTAAGGGGAGTCCAGCATGGCCATAATCACTATCGACGGTATACAGTACGATTCAGATAAATTATCGGATCAAACAAAGAATCAGCTTATGAATTTGCAGTTTGTGGATAATGAACTGAAACGTTTGCAATCAAAGGCCGCTATCCTAGAAACTGCACGCCAAGTTTATGTGCGCGCACTGAAAGAAACTTTGGGTTTGTAATCTCCAGCGGCAATGAATCCACTGGATATTCATTGCCGCTATTGTCCTTCCAATTGTTTGCGCCGCGCTGCTTGGGCCTCATCTAATACAGCGCTAGTCGCTTTAGCAGCTTCCAAAGCATCAAGCTGAGCTTGCGGGATGATTCCCTGAGGGGCAGTGTTGTCAAGCTCGACGACTGGTGGTGTCGCTCCTGATTCACTCTGCGGCACGGGTTCGGAGCAGGCCGCCAAGCACAGACCACAGCTAAAAAATACAATAGTGCTTATCTTTTTCATTATTGTTCCTACCTCGAAAATAGAGCCACCCGTAACTTAAAAAAATCGTCCAACCGTTAGGCAATGGGGATTGGGATAACGCTGCTTATGTCGTTATAAAATATTTATTAATCAACTGCCTCAGTGTTGGCATTATTGACAACAACAACAATCCTGCCATTACCAGATTAAATATTTGCATGTATTGAGGCTTGTTCAGCACATGTTTTAGTGCAGCGCCAAACACCAGCCAAGAGCCTGTACAGGTGAATGATGCCAACATAAAAGTGCCGGCAATCTGTAGTAGCTGGAAAGTCTGCCCTTCACCGGCATTCAAGAATGTAGCAACCCCACTGGTTGCCATCATCCATGCTTTGGGATTAAGCCATTGAAACAACGCTGCTTGCACAAAATTAAGTGGCAAGCGATTTGACCCATCCAATCCCTTTGGAACAGTAGTGGCAATACGCCAAGCCAGAATTAGCAGATAAATTAAGCCTGCAATTTTGATGACTTCATGAATATGTGGATAGCGGGTAAATAGCAATCCAAAACCCGCACCCACTACTAACACCATAAAGGTAAATCCAACCGCAATACCAACCAGATGTAACAGGCTGCGCTTTATGCCGTAGTTAAGTCCGGAGGCAAGCATCATCACGTTGTTAGGCCCGGGAGTGATGCTAGTAGAAAACGTAAACAGCAATAAAGCCTGAGATATTTCCAGCATAAAAATTCGAATTCCGCCTAGTTGCTAAATTTTTTATTCATCCAGCACACTGCGTACTGGCAACATAAGATGGTGGGTTTTACCATCGGAAAATTCGAGAATAATTTCCACTTCGGAGCCGACAGCCAAGTTTGCATTCACTCCATTCAACATCAAATGCAAACCACCCGACTCTAGCAGCAGTGAACCGTGCGCAGGAATTATGGACTTCATCACATGCTGCATTTGCAACAGCCCATTTTGATTTATGGTGGTGTGCAACATGATATTGTTTGCTACGACTGAAGTAGCACCGGTCAGCTCTAGTGCAATATCACCTGTATTGCTGAGTTTCATGTAAGCGGAAATAGTGTTTACACCGGGCAGTGGGCCACGCAAGTAAGCATCTTCTACTATAAGATCAGCAACGGCACAGCTTGCCCAATTTGACAAAAATAAAAGATAGAAGAGTTTAAATTTGTTATTCATATATGGAAATCTCAATAGTTTGATCCAACAAATATAGATAAATGTCATGACCAAACTATTTTGGAATTGTGATCAATATGTTGGGAGTGCCTGCAATATTCAAATTACCCCGCAAACGATAACCTCCAACCGCTTCTCGCATAGTTTTGTAAATCCAACGCCCTTCTTCATCGGTACGTGCATTGATCAAAAAAGTCGCTTCCAATTTCTGAATGCGCTGGGCAATATCAGCCAGTCTTGTCAGCATTTCCAGGCTTTGTATGGACAGCTCAGCCGGATCAAGCTCAATCATCTCCACTTTTGTAAGCCGTGCTGTTTCCAGACGTTCACGTGCAGCAGACAGTTCAGCCCTATCCGGGTTTAGTCGAGTAGCGCGGGCCAGCAAACTTTCGGCTTCGTTATACAAACCCTGGGCCGTCGCAGCATCGGCCAAACTTATATAACGTAATACAATTTCTTGAATACCTGCCAGTGCCACAGCATTACCTGAATCTAGCTCCAACACTTCTCGAAAACGGTCATAGGCATTATCGCCAGCAGGTAACATCAGTTTGTTGTTTTCCAGAGCAATACTTGCAGAATAAAGCATGTCGGCCAGGATGCGTGCACGCTGAAATTCACCTGCATTACTTTGTACTGGTTCTGGCACGACGGGGGGAGGTACGCTTGGTATGTAAACCGTTTCTTTTATTGGAGCAGTACAGCCTGCAAGCAGTAAATTTATTACCAGTAAGCAACAACCAACTCGAAACATTGAAAATCTTTGCATCGTTACTTATCCCAGAATTCGCTACTGTTCATGACAACAAACCAGAAAATGGCAGATATTCTACCGTGTCTCCAACCTTGACTGTGGTGTGTATTGGGACGATTGCCAGGCCGTCCGCCCAAGACAGAGACGTGAGCACACTGGAACCTTGATCTGCAAAAGCTTGTGCCACCAGCCCTTGGCCTTCTTTTACCAGCCGCACACGCAAAAATTCCTGCCGACTACCAGCTTCGTCAACACTGAACCCTGCTCTTACCGGGAACGAGGGCAATTGGATATTAGTCGCACCTTGCATACGCAATAGATATGGACGCACCAAAATTACAAAAGTGACAAATACAGCAACGGGATTACCGGGTAAGCCAAAAAATGGTTTGTCGTCGATTCGCCCAAAGGAAAACGGTTTGCCGGGTTTGATCGCCAATTTCCACATGCTCAACACACCCATGTTTTCCACTGCTTGCCGCACATGATCTTCAGCGCCTACCGAAACTCCACCTGTCGTAATAATACAATCGGCCTGTGTAGCTTTCCGTAGAGCAGCTTCAGTACTGGCGAGCGTATCTGCAACAATACCAAGCTTAAGCACATCCATCCCTAGCCTCGCCAGCAAACCGGCTAAGGTATAACTGTTGGAATCATAAAGTTGACCTGCTTGTAAAGGCGTACCCGGGGCAACCACTTCATCACCAGTGTTGAGAATAGCAATTGTCAACGGCTTGAATATTTTGACTCGGCTAATCCCGAGTGAAGCCAGCAAACCCTGATCCTGTGCCTGTAATCGATGACCCTTTGGCAGCACTTGGGTAGAGATGGCGATGTCATGGCCCATGCGACGAATATTTTGTCCTAGCTGCGGATTTTCATTGATAACAATAATGTTATCTTCAATCTGGGTGTTTTCCTGCATGACAACTGCATCAGCACCGAAAGGCAGCGGCGCCCCTGTATAAATACGTGCGACCGTGCCGCGCACCAGTGGCTGTCCCGGATGTCCTGCAGCGATGGTTTGACTCAAGGGCAACCGTGATTGTGCACTAGCCAGATCCTGAGTGTTTATGGCATAGCCATCCATCGCAGAATTATCGTACGCAGGGACATTCATCTCCGAGCGCAGTGCTTGTGCAAGCACACGACCCAACGCTTCTACCAGTGGCACTTCCACCACAGTTGTGCCGGAGCGAACATCACTAAGTAAATGCTCAAGTGCATCAGCAATAGGAATTAATGGTTTGGACATAACTAAGTTGATCAAGACAATGGAGTGTCTTTACGCCTCGCGGTTGTTTTGGCATGTGAACCAGAATCTGCTGGCTTGCTTATTTTGCTTCTCAGCTTTCCCTTAACTTTACTTTTGACCTTACGCTTAGTCGCAGATGATCTGCCTTTCGTGGTGGCGGAAAGCACTTCTGTGTCAGCGTTTGGCTTAGCTGGTATCGGCTGTGCATGTTCAATACCATAAATATCCTCAATCAAAACGGTTAATTCAGCGACCCGCGACCTCTGTTTGATACCAAATGTTTCAAACACGCGCTGGCTACTGAGAACTGTACTGGCAATAAACGGTTTACGAACTGGGTATTTAGTAATTTGAAGTGCTGGCAGCACAGTAGCAAGCTGGGTATCAAACTGAGCGGCAATCTGTAAAAAATTGCTGACAAAAATATCTAGGCTCAAGGGTTGTGAAGCGCAGTAGTGATAAGTACCCCAGACCTCTGCTGCACAATCGACTTGACGAGAGATTGCCAGCAAAACGCGCGCCACATCACTGGTGGGAGTCGGGCAGAAACGATGGTTCATCACTTCTAATTTGCCACTGTTCTGCTTGCAGGTGGCAATATACTGCCTGAAAAAATCGTGGTTAGGTGTGCCAAAAAGCCAGTCAGTGCGAACAATTACATGATTTGGAAGAACATCCCGTATTGCCCTTTCTCCGGACCACCTGCTTTGCCCGTAATGACTACTGGGGTTAGTGGTGTCAGTTTCTACATAGGGATGTATTTTTTTTCCGTCGAACACATACGCGCTGGAATGATGCACTAAGGGTAAATTCAGTTGTTTACACACTTCGGCCAGCGTGGACACACCACTGCTGTTAAGAATGTCACATTCCTTGGCAGCTTCAGGATCACTCTCAGCCATTTCTAAATCAGAGTAGGAAGCCAGATTAACAATCTGGCTGGGTTTGCAACTCACACAAGCTTTGACAACTTCCGTGCGCTTGAGCAGATTCAACTCACTGGTAGCAAGCGCCAGATATTCCACACCCTCACTTTGCAGCAGACCAATTAACGCCACACCCAAATTGCTGTCGGCTCCGAGCACTAGTAACTTCACAACGCTTTCATTTCCTCACTAACTGCTAGGGTTAGCAGTTGTCTATCAGAACGGTATGTCGTCGTCAAAACTGTCCATTTCCGCAGAGGGTGGCTTCTGCGAGCGTGTATCGGAACTACCTTTGTTGGGGCTTGGAGTGTTATTGCGTGGAGCGGACTGATAGGAACCAGCATTGTCAGAATCGCTGCCGCCACCGCCTTTGCCATCCAACATCTGCATCTGATCGGCAATAATTTCAGTGGTGTAACGCTTTACGCCATCCTGCTCCCAGGCGTTGGTACGAAGACTGCCTTCAACATAAATCTTGGATCCTTTCTTGACGTACTCCGTTACGACTTCAGCCAAACGCTGGTAAAACACCACACGATGCCATTCGGTACGCTCCTGTTTCTCCCCGGTATTTTTATCTTTCCAGGTTTCGGAAGTTGCCAAAGTGACATTGGTGACTGCACCGCCATTAGGCATATAACGGGTTTCCGGATCTTTTCCGACATTACCTACTAGAATTACTTTATTTACGCCTCTGCCTGCCATATTGACCTCCATATGCTGGTTATTTCGAGCTCTTTTTGTGAGTTCGGGATAGCAGTCAGTCTAGCATTAAACTCAAAAATTTCGACCAAATTTAAGCCTGAAGGTTATAATCACTGGTTCATATTTTTCCTTTCAAAAAACCCAGCAGCAGCCAGTAACCATGGATAAAATCACCGTCAGGGGTGCGCGCACGCACAACCTGAAGAACATTGATGTCACTATTCCCCGCGATCAGTTAGTGGTCATTACTGGCTTGTCCGGTTCGGGTAAATCGTCCCTTGCCTTCGACACGCTCTATGCCGAGGGTCAACGCCGGTATGTGGAATCGCTCTCCACTTATGCCCGCCAGTTTTTGTCGATAATGGAAAAACCAGACATCGATCAGATTTCCGGTTTGTCTCCTGCAATTTCCATTGAGCAGAAATCCACGTCCCACAATCCACGCTCAACCGTAGGTACCATCACCGAAATTTATGACTATTTGCGTTTATTATTTGCACGTGTCGGTGATCCATACTGCCCTGATCACAACCTAAAATTACAAGCACAGACGGTGAGCCAAATGGTGGACCAAGTGCTCACCTTGCCGGAAGGCACTGCCATGATGTTGCTGGCTCCTGTGATCCGTGATCGCAAGGGTGAACATTTGCATGTGTTCCACGAACTCAAAAGCAACGGTTTTATTCGTGCCCGCGTCGATGGCATTGTCACCGAACTGGACTATCCGCCAGAACTGGAGAAAAACAAAAAACATACCATTGAAGTGGTAATCGACCGCTTCAAGGTGCGTCCCGATCTCGGACAACGCTTGGCTGAATCATTTGAAACGGCACTGCAACTTTCTAATGGCATCGCACTAGTCAGTCCCATGGAAGAAGGTAATGGGCCAGAGCTGGTATTCTCGTCCCTGTTCGCCTGCCCGCAATGTGGACACAGCATTGCTGAATTGGAACCACGGTTGTTCTCTTTTAATAATCCGGCGGGGGCTTGTGAAAGTTGCGATGGTCTCGGTTTGAAACAATTTTTTGATGAAAAAAGGGTGGTAGTGGATACCAGTCTGTCGCTAGCTGAAGGCGCAATTCGCGGCTGGGATCGCCGCAACATTTATTACTTTCAACTACTGACTTCACTGGCCAAACATTATGACTTTGCAGTGGATATTCCCTTTGCGGATTTAGCAGTCAAATTTCGTAATTTGATTCTGCGCGGCACCGGCACAGAAGAAATCGCGTTTAATTTTGTAAACGAGCGCGGCGACAACATCAAACGCAAACATGCCTTTGAAGGCATCATTCCCAACATGGATAGGCGCTACCATGAAACGGACTCGTTGATGTTGCGAGAGGATTTGGCCAAATACCTGAGCTCCCAAAATTGCCCTGCCTGTGCTGGCACGCGTTTACGGCGTGATGCGCGGCATGTGTTGATTGATGACCGTAATTTACCTTCCATCACCAATCTGACCATTGGGGGTGCTTTCAAATATTTCACCGAACTGCAATTTACTGGCAACAAAGCCAGCATTGCCGAAAAAATCCTCAAAGAAATTGAAGATCGTCTACGTTTTCTGGTTGATGTGGGGCTTAACTACCTCACTTTGAGCCGTAGTGCTGAAACACTTTCCGGCGGTGAAGCCCAGCGAATCAGGCTAGCCAGTCAAATTGGTGCTGGCCTGGTTGGTGTAATGTATATTCTCGACGAACCGTCCATTGGCTTGCATCAGCGCGACAACGAACGACTGCTCGGCACACTCAAACATCTACGTGATATTGGCAACACTGTGATTGTGGTGGAACACGACGAAGATGCCATTCGCGCTGCCGATCACGTAATTGATATTGGCCCTGGTGCAGGTGTTCACGGCGGCAGGATCGTGGCTCAGGGCACGCCAACCGAAGTGATTGCAAATCCTAATTCACTCACCGGACTTTATTTGTCCGGCAAAGAGCGCATAGAAATTCCACCCACTCGGTGCAAGGCAAATCCCGCCAAAAAACTGGTACTCAACGGCGCCAGCGGTAACAATCTCAAAAAAATTACGCTGGAAATTCCACTCGGTTTGATGACTTGTGTTACTGGTGTATCAGGCTCTGGCAAATCCACATTGATCAACAACACACTTTATCCATTGGCGGCGACTGCGCTAAATGGTGCAACAACACTCGACGCAGCGCCACATGACAGTCTTGAGGGTCTGCAACTTCTCGACAAAGTAGTAGACATCGATCAAAGCCCAATTGGTAGAACACCACGCTCCAACCCCGCAACTTACACTGGCATTTTTACCCCCGTACGCGATTTGTTTGCTAGCACTCAAGAAGCCCGCTCCCGTGGTTATCAACCGGGCCGGTTCAGTTTCAACGTTAAAGGTGGCCGCTGTGAAGCGTGTCAGGGTGATGGTGTAGTCAAAGTGGAGATGCATTTTTTACCCGACGTTTATGTCACCTGCGAAACCTGTAAAAACAAGCGCTACAACCGCGAAACCCTGGAAGTGAAATTCAAGGGCAAGAACATCTGTGAAGTACTGGAAATGACTATAGAAGACGCGCGTCAATTTTTCGATGCTGTGCCAGCCATTGCCCGCAAGTTACAAACACTGATGGAAGTCGGTCTGTCGTATATCAAACTGGGACAGGCCGCCACGACACTGTCAGGTGGTGAAGCCCAACGTGTAAAACTGGCCCGCGAACTTTCCAAACGTGACACCGGACAAACCCTTTACATACTCGACGAACCCACCACCGGACTGCATTTTCACGACATAAAACAACTGCTCAAAGTGCTGCACAAATTGCGCGATGAAGGCAACACAATCGTAGTAATTGAGCACAATCTGGATGTGATAAAAACTGCTGATTGGGTGGTGGATCTTGGCCCTGAGGGCGGTGATGGTGGCGGTGAAATAATCGCTTGCGGCACACCTGAACAATTGGCCAAGATACCACAGTCGTATACTGGGCATTATTTGAAAAAAGTCCTTAAACACCCATAAGCAGGTTATTAACATGCTGGCAGACCAACGCTAGCCGGAAGATTATTTTTGAGGGAGTGCTTAGGTCCATGACGCTCGACACTTTGATAACTTTCACCATCCTGGAACTGCTGTTGTGCCTAAGCCCAGGCCCGGCAGTGATCTTTGTAACAAGCACTGCTGCGCACGGCATCAGAGCTGCCTGGATTGCTACCGCAGGAATTCTCACCAGCAACCTCATGTATTTTGTGATCTCTGGCAGCGGTGTTGCTGCTGTGCTGCAAGCTTCATCAACGATGTTCAATATTCTGCGCTGGGGTGGCAGTCTTTACTTGTTGGTACTGGGAGTTCGCATGTTTTTTAACAATATGACGCCGGGCACTGACAAGCCCACTGCTGCACCGCTGGTGAGTAACAACAATATTTCCATTGTGCACGGCTTTATGGTGCAAACTCTCAATCCTAAAGCCATCGCTTTTTTCGCTGCCCTACTGCCGCAATTTGTAAACCCTGCTTTACCGTTAGTGCCACAAATGACAATTCTTACCATGACATCTCTGACAGTGGAAACGACTGTTATGGCGTTTTATATCTGGATGACTCACCGCTTTGGACAACAAACACGGAACAGGGGAAATGTGTGGATCAAACGTCTGGGTGGAGGTTTTTTGATATTGGCAGCCTCCCGACTGGCGTGGTTTGGCTGAGGGGGCGGTTGCACTTTCAAAATAGCAGTTCAGACCAATAGCACACCGATTCTCACTGGAGGCACTTGCATGACATTCAACAAGCATTGGAGCAAATGGACCATAGAAATAAAAGTATGGAAGATCTTGGTCATGCTGATAATCATTCCAATTTTGACCATGTGGTTCCTTGTTGTACACCAAAGCGACGAAATAATAGCGCTCAGCCGTAATGAGGTGGTAGTGGACACAGCTGGTAATCGCATCTGGTATGGCACCTTTTTCAACACTGACTCTATGCTCTACCGCGACCTTGCAGTGCAAGTACGCTTTCTCGACAGTAATGGCCAGACTGTGGGTGAGGCCAAAGGCGAAGTTGACGAGCTGCAACCCGGAAAGGGCTTGAACCTTCAAGCCAATTTGCCCGCAGAGGCAGTGAATTTGCGAATTTACTCAGTGCAGTGGCACAACGACAGAGATTCGGCGTTAATAGGCCCTTTCAGAGAACCCTGGGAGTTTGGCTATTTGCAATACGACCCGAAAAAGTAAACCTTTAGGGAGTTCGGGCTTAGACCATCAGCGCGAGCACTTCATCGGTCTTGGCTTGCATCAACACAATATCGCCGCGTGATTCAACGTTCAAACGAATCACGGGTTCAGTGTTGGACATGCGCAAATTAAAACGCCAGTCGGCGAAACTGATACTCACGCCATCGGTGTAATCAATGTCCAGCGCTGAAGGTTTATAGTGCGCCAATACTTTTTCAATAACGGCGCTGGCATCACTAACAGTACGATTTATTTCGCCGCTGGCAGGAAAACGAGCAATACATTCCTCTACCAGTTGCGACAGTGGTTTGCCACTTTGCACTATTAATTCTAGCACCAGCAGCCACGGCACCATGCCACTGTCGCAGTAAAAGAAATCTCGAAAATAATGATGGGCGCTCATCTCGCCGCCGTAGATAGCATCTTCGCTGCGCATCTTTTCCTTGATGAAGGCATGGCCTGATTTACATTGCACAGCAGTACCTCCACCCTCTTTCACCACAGCTTCGGTATTCCACAATAAACGAGGGTCGTGAATAATTTTGCTACCCTGATTTTTTTTCAAAAAAGCCGCTGCCAATAAGCCCACAATATAATAACCTTCAATAAAACCGCCTTTCTCATCGAAAAAGAAACAGCGATCAAAATCACCATCCCAAGCAATCGCTACATCGGCTTTATTATTCAACAAGGCAGTCACGGTGGGATGACGATTTTCTTCTAGCAAGGGATTGGGAACACCGTTGGGGAAATTGCCGTCAGGATTGTGATGAACCTTCACAAAAGTGAAGGGCAAATGAGGCTCCAGCAAATCGACGATCGCCCCTGCCCCACCATTGCCGGCATTACACACAACCTTTAAAGGGGTGAGTGCTTGCACATCCACATACGTCAACAAATGCTTAATGTAAGCTGCTTTTACCTCAACTTGCTGTTCGATACCTTGGCGCGCTGCCGTAGCAAAGACATTCTTTTCGGCCAATTCTTTAATATCGTTTAGCCCGGTATCGGCACTGATGGGCTTGGATTCTTCGCGCACGAACTTCATGCCATTGTAATCTTTTGGGTTATGGCTGGCAGTTACAACGATGCCACCGTCCATATGCAAGTGACTCGTAGCGAAATATATTTCTTCAGTGCCACACTGCCCAATGTTGAATACATCAACGCCCGAATCCCGCAGGCCACGCGTAAGAGCGGTACAAATAGCAAGACTGCTCAGACGAATGTCATAACCCACCACCACTTTGGCCGGTTGCAAAAAGGCCGCATAGGCACGTCCAATGCGATAGGCAATGTCTTCGTTTAATTGGTCGGGAATGCGACCTCTAACATCATAGGCTTTGAAACAAGAAAATTTATCCACTACTCACCTCGGAAAATTAATAGCGCAATTAAAATATTCAAGAATTTCTATTCTTTATAGACATTTTTGAAATAAAACTGCGATGCATCCATGTAGCCCGGTACACTGCCACAGTCAAAACGGCGACCTTTGAATTTATAACCCAGCACCCGCCCTTGTTTGGCCTGGGTTAACAAGGCATCAGTAATCTGAACTTCATTGTTGCGCCCCGGCGGAGTATTACGCAGGATGTCAAAAATATCTGGTGTCAGAATATAACGACCAATAATAGCAAGGTTACTGGGGGCATCTTCTGGTTTGGGTTTTTCTACCATGTTGTTGATACGCAACAGGCCTGGGGCAATTTCTTCACCAGCAATTACGCCATATTTATTGGTTTCGTTACGTGGCACTTCTTCAATCGCCACAATAGAACACTGGTAAATTTTGTACAGCTCCACCATTTGCGCGAGCACTCCTTGACCTGGGCTGTAACACAAGTCATCTGCCAGCAGCACTGCAAAGGGCTCATGACCAATAAGAGTTTCCCCGCTGAGGATGGCATGGCCAAGCCCTTTCATTTCGATCTGGCGTGTATAAGAAAATACAGCTTCGCTCATGAGGCGGCGAATTTCTTGCAAAGAATTTTCTTTATCACTGCCCGCGATTTGATGCTCTAGTTCATAGTTGATGTCGAAATGATCTTCAATGGCTCGTTTGCCACGCCCGGTGACAATGGCCATGCCATTCATACCGGCTTCTAGAGCTTCTTCCACGCCATACTGAATCAGCGGCTTGTTCACCACTGGTAACATTTCCTTGGGCATAGACTTGGTAGTCGGCAAAAAGCGCGTGCCATAACCAGCGGCGGGAAATAAACATTTTTTGATGACTGAATTGCTCATGGTGTCCTCTGAATCAAACTGTGTGCAGGTATAAATGATGTATCTTTCTCGCTGCAAATTCTCTCAGCAAAAAAGTCCTTGTGTTGTTATTAAATCAATAATATTTATCTGAATATTTCTTAGCTGATTTAAGCTTGATTGGTGGGCTCTTGCTGTCTGCCGTAAATATCTTCAAAACGTACAATATCGTCTTCCCCCAAATAAGATCCACATTGAACTTCTATCAGAATTAATGGCCCATTGGTTCGATTTTCCAAACGGTGCTTGGTTTCAATCGGAATATAAGTAGATTGATTTTCCTGCAGATCGAAACACTCTGCACCACACGTTACGGTCGCCGTACCTGTGACGACTATCCAGTGTTCGGCGCGCTTGTGATGCAGTTGCAAGGATAACGCCGCACCTGCTTTGACAATAATACGCTTAACCTTAAACCCGACTGATTCCGCCAGACTTTCATAAGAACCCCAGGGGCGGTAGACCTTGAGATGCAGGCCGGCTTCGGGCCGTTTTAACTCGTTAAGCTGGCGCACAATTTCTTTTACGTTTTGCACGCTGGTTTTATTGGCCACCAGCACTGCATCGCTGGTTTCTACCACCACAACGTTGTCTATTCCTACTAAGGTGACCAAACGCGACTGAGCTTGTACAAATGAATTGCTAACTTCATGCAGCAGCACATCGCCAACAAGTACATTATTGTTGGCGTCATGCGGTCCATGCTCCCAAACTGCCGACCATGCACCCAGATCACTCCACCCTGCATCGAGTGGCACAACTACTGCCGCTGCCGTGTGTTCCATGACTGCATAATCTATGGAGATAGCAGGACAAGCCTTGAACAAATCAAGTGGAATACGAATAAAATCCATGTCGGAAACAGCGCCTTGCCAGGCCAGCTCACAGTAATGCAGTAAGTGTGATTCAAATTTTTTCAGCTCCTGCAAATACATTTTTGCAGAAAACATGAACATACCGCTGTTCCAATAATACTCACCACTGTCCAAATAACTTAGCGCAGTTATCCGATCAGGTTTTTCCACAAATCGACTAATCTCATACACAGCACCGCGACTTAAACCTCGCTTGATATATCCATAACCCGTTTCAGGGCTCAGTGGCAAAATACCAAACGTAACCAGAGCAGATGCTGCTGCTTGTTGACTACCAACTTGCACTGCCTGTTGAAACGCCTTTACATTGGTTATGACATGATCGGCTGCCAGTACCAGCAAGAGCGAACCAGCTTGAGCGGCCTCAGCACATAAAGCTGCTAGGGCAACTGCTGGTGCAGTATTACGCCCGACCGGCTCCAGAATAATAGTGGCATCATGAATATCCAGATGCCGCAGTTGTTCTGCCACCAGAAATCGATGCTCTGCATTACACACCACAATGGGGGAACCAAGGCCTGGCACACCGCGCAATCGCAACAAACTTTCCTGGAACAAGGAAAATCTGGGGCCATCAGCAGCATTTTTAACTGATGAAAAAGCCAGAAACTGTTTTGGAAAGGCTTCGCGGGAAGCCGGCCAGAGTCGCGAACCAACCCCGCCCGCCATGATGACTGGAATAAGCATATTTGAGAGAAATCCCAGCGAATTTTATATAAATCAAGCCAATAAATGTGGGCGGATTATAGCCGTAAACTCGGCAAAATTATTCGGGCTTAGAGCTATTTCTCACTATATAATGCCCCCCTTTTTTAGAGAGAGCTGTACGGTTAGTAACAGCCTGTTTTGTATTTATGACCTCTGTTTACCACCCCCAAAGTAGTTACACCCGCGACGAATTACTGGCGTGTGGTCACGGCACAATGTTCGGCTTTGGCAACGCCCGTTTGCCACTGGGCAACATGTTGATGTTCGATCGTATTATCGATATTACCGCCACCGGTGGTAAAGATGGCAAGGGCCAAGTAGTCGCTGAGCTCGACATACATCCCGATCTCTGGTTTTTTGCGTGCCACTTTGAAAGTGATCCAGTAATGCCCGGCTGCCTTGGGCTTGATGCCATGTGGCAACTGGTCGGATTTTTCCTCGGCTGGCGCGGCAATCCCGGCAAAGGACGCGCCCTTGGGTGTGGTGAAGTCAAATTTACTGGCGAAATACTACCAACCAACAAAAAAGTGACCTATACCCTGAGCATCAAACGGCTAATTGAGCGCAAGCTAGTGATGGGAATTGCTGATGGTGAGGTTTCGTTAGATGGGAAGACTATTTATACTGCCAAAGGCCTTAAGGTAGGATTGTTTACCCCAGATATTAGCCTGGCCCCATAAAACCATGTTGGCGGGCTGTGCCAAGATAGATACCCGCAGTTATAAGATCCCACTCAGGATCAACACTACAGAGAGGTAGCTTATGCGTCGTGTTGTTGTCACCGGTATGGGCATCGTAAGTTGCTTGGGCATCGACAAAAAAACTGTTCTGACCGCACTGCAACAAGGCAAAAGTGGCATTGTCTATCGCCCCGAATATGAACAACGCGGCATGCGCAGCCATGTGGCGGGCGCGGTGGATCTGGATCTCACTCAGTTCATCGATCGCAAGGACTTACGCTTTATGGGAGCTGCGGCAGGTTATGGTTATATAGCCATGCAACGCGCCATCGAAGATGCGGGCCTTACTCCCACTGAGGTTTCCAACATTCGCACCGGACTCATCATGGGAGCAGGCGGCTCTTCCACCGAAGATCAGGTAGAAACTGCTGATATTCTGCGCGAAAAGGGCCTCAAACGCATCGGACCTTACCGTGTCACTCGCACCATGGGTAGCACCGTATCAGCCTGTCTAGCCACACCCTTTCACATCAAAGGAGTCAACTATTCCATTTCCTCTGCTTGCGCCTCCAGTGCCCATTGTATTGGTAATGCCATGGAGCAGATTCAATTAAACAAACAAGATGTAGTGTTTGCCGGTGGCGGTGAAGCCGAGCACTGGACCCTCAGTTGTATGTTCGACGCCATGGGCGCTTTATCAACAAAATTTAACGCCACACCAGACCGCGCCTCGCGCGCCTACGATGTCGATCGTGATGGCTTTGTGATTGCCGGCGGAGGTGGCGTACTAGTGATAGAAGCTCTGGATCATGCGCTTGCCCGAGGCGCCAAAATTTATGCTGAATTTACCGGTTATGGCGCTACTTCAGACGGCGCTGACATGGTTGCCCCTTCCGGAGAAGGAGCTACTCGCTGCATGCAAATGGCCATGGCTACCGCTACTCGTAAAGTGGATTACATCAATACCCACGGCACTAGCACCCCAGTTGGCGATATCAAAGAACTCGAAGCAGTACGCGCAGCATTCGTTGGCGCCACTATTCCACCAATCAGTTCCACCAAATCTCTTACCGGCCACTCTTTAGGTGCGGCTGGTGTTCAAGAAGCTATCTACAGTTTGTTAATGCTGGAACACAACTTTATAGCTGCCTCTGCCCACATCGATAACCTCGATCCCGCCTTGGGTGATGCACCCATCGTGAGGGAAATGATAAACACCAAACTAAATGCCGTGATGTCCAACAGTTTTGGTTTTGGCGGTACCAATGCGGCGCTGGTTTTTGAGCGTTACGAAGGTTAACGGGGTGTAGATAAAATTACTGCACTGAGGCTACTCCTATGTTTACCTTTGGCAAATATTTTCTCTGCCCCATTTTGCTATCTTTGCTCTGCTGTAGATCCTTGCTGATGGCAGCAGAACTGGAACCCACAACCAAAAATCCGTTCACCGCCCCCGTTTTAACTCAAACAAATATACTCAATACCGATGTTTCTGCCGCAATTTTGTCGGTAGATTCTGCCTTTGCCCTGACCGCTCTGATCGAAGCCGACACCAATATCGTCTTAATGTGGAACATGCCACCGGGTTATTACCTTTACAAAAAAAGTCTGGTAGTGGAAACCTCCGCAAATACACAGCCGCTTACTTTGACATTAAGTGTTGGCGTCACTTTGTCTGATGAGTTTTTTGGTGATGTAGAGGTTTACTTCGACAAATTGCTGTTGAGCTTACCGCTCAGCCAATTCGACCCTACAGAAAACGGCACGATTGATTTGCTGGTAACCTACCAAGGCTGCGCCGAAAAACTCTACTGTTATCCACTCGTGCAGAAAAATGTTAGCCTGATGTTGCCTAACTGAAATTACCTGTATAAATAGCTTTTACTCTGACCCAAAACTTTCGACCCAAAACTTTCGGAGGCCTGGCAATGAACAAAGTTTTAGTAACAACTACCATCGGCTGTTTCACCTTTTTTGCAATACCGACGTTTGCCCACCATTCGGTTACCACTCATTTCGACAGCACTCGTAGCATTGAGATTCGCGGAGTCGTCGTCGATTTCAAATTACGCAGTCCGCATGCATCGCTTATTGTCGACGGCCAGAGTTATGTCGATGGTGTGTTGCAGGACGCTACGGTGCAACGTTGGGAGGTTGAATCTTCTGCTGCAACAGGATTACGGGCGATGGGCATTACGCCGGAAACCTTTAAGGCTGGTACAGCAATTACAGTTATTGCCGCGCCTAATCGCCAAAGTGGTTTTCGCTTTGTTAATTCCTCTAACTTCATCGACAACAACGGTAAACGGTATAGCCGCGCGAGCGCCGAGCGACCGCAACCGGCAAGTGCAGACAGCATCACTTCTGTCCAAGGTATTGGGTCAATGGCAGGTCGCTGGAGCGCACCGGGCGGATTTGCCAGAGCAGAAGGAACTCCATTACCTCTTAATGCCGCCGGTCTTGCTGCCTGGAACGAATATGATCCAAAACAATCGCCGGCCAATACTTGCGAGCCAATGAACTTTCCGGACCTGTTCAATGCACCGTATCTGTTCGACATAGAAGTATATGGCAATGAAATTGTCATCCACAATCAACCCTGGGCAGTCGACCGCAGGATTCCTCTTACCAATGAGGCTTTTATGACATCCCCGGATGGCCTGTTTGGTGTCATACGGGGCCGTGTTGAAGGGGCAACAGTGATACTCGAAAGTGAGAACTTCCCTCCTTCCCGCTGGGGTTTAGGCAGTGCTACTCAGATTTTGGGCAGTGGTGCAGATATACCGTCCAGCACGCAGAAGAAAGTCAGCGAACGCTTCACCCTCAGTGCGGATGGGCTTGAGTTGATATACGACTACACACTGACCGATCCTACCTATCTCACCCAACCCTACCAAGGTCATTTGCAATTCATTCGTTTGGCGGCAGACACACCGATGTACGCCTACGATTGTGTGGAGGAAAGCGCAGCCATGTTTTCTCGGACACCGAACGACGCGTTACTGCGAGTGGGAGACTGATCCTGCGCTTCAATTAACCTTTGAGGGGAGTTAAGGGCTGAATTTAATAAATGCATTGGCTGGTCTTGAGGCTGTTGCAAGATTATTTTTTTACACCACCCAAAATTCTCGAATAGTTACAGAAGTTATATACAACTCCCCGCAATTTGCAGAAAATGCGCATATATTTAAAGCTTATTATTCGCAGTTATACCGTCCTTGGTGGGAACTTCTGAACCAACTGCGCGTCTCAACTGACTAACGATGTTAAATAACGGCACTCTATGGCATCCATACTAGTATTGAACGGCCCCAACCTAAACCTGCTCGGCACCCGCGAGCCTGAGGTCTATGGCAAGCAGACTTTAGTAGACATCAATACACGTTTGCTAAAGATTGCGAAAGAAGCGGGCCATCACATCCAGTTTTTGCAAAGCAATGCCGAATACGAATTAATCGACCGCATTCACGCTGCTCGCAACGAAAACATCAACTTCATCATCATCAATCCAGGTGCTTTTACGCACACCAGCATTGCTTTGCGGGATGCGTTGTTGGGTGTTTCTATCCCTTTTATTGAAGTGCATTTGTCCAACATTCATGCGCGCGAAACTTTTCGTCACCATTCGTACCTGGCTTCAGTTGCGGTTGGCAGCATCGTGGGCCTTGGCGCCCAGGGTTACGAACTGGCATTACAAGCGGCCTTCTCCCGAGTGGTCGTCTAGCCCCCATATACCTGGCGAGCTTTAAATACAGCAACGCCAGATCTAAGAATTTCTGAATATTTTTATTGCTATAGGAAACCCATGGATATTAGAAAAGTAAAAAAATTAATTGAGCTATTGGAAGAATCCAACATTGCCGAAATTGAAATCAAGGAAGGTGAAGAATCAGTACGGATCAGCCGCAATTACCCTAATACACCTATGCCGCCACAGCATTATGTGCTGCCTACAGCAGCACCTGTACTCGCCCCGAACCCCACAGTGAGCACGCCAGAAAATGGGGCAGTAAGCGCCACAGCCGGCCACAAAGGACTGCCTGTCAAGTCCCCCATGGTCGGTACTTTCTACAGCTCACCTTCCCCCAACTCACCACGTTTTATTGAAGTGGGCAAACCAGTCAAAGCCACAGATGTCATTTGTATTATCGAAGCGATGAAAATGATGAACCAGATTGAAGCCGGCCGTGCTGGCGTAATTGAAGCCATATTGGTCGAAGATGGCCATCCGGTTGAATTCGATCAGCCGCTAGTAATCATCGTCTAAACCACTCAAGAGCAACCTTTCTTTATGCTGGAAAAAGTATTAATCGCCAATCGCGGGGAAATTGCCCTACGTATTCTCAGGGCTTGCAAGGAGCTGAAAATAAAAACAGTTGCTGTGCATTCAACCGCCGACCGTAACCTCATGCATGTACGGCTAGCTGATGAATCTGTTTGTATCGGTCCACCTAGTTCACTTGAAAGTTACTTGAATATTCCCGCCATCATCAGTGCCATGGAAATTTCTGGTGCCGATGCTGTACATCCTGGTTATGGTTTTTTGTCTGAAAACGCCAACTTTGCGGAACAAGTAGAGCGCAGCGGTTTTATCTTTGTAGGTCCGCGTCCCGACACTATTCGCGCCATGGGCGACAAGGTTTCTGCCATTAATGTAATGATTAAAGCAGGGGTCCCCACCGTACCCGGTTCCAACGGCCCAGTAACCAGTGACTCAGAACACACCTTGGCAGTAGCAAAAAAAATTGGTTATCCAATTATGATCAAGGCAGCTGCGGGTGGTGGTGGTCGCGGTATGCGAGTAGTCCATGAAGAAGCCAATCTGTTGCAGTCCATTCAAGTTACGCAAGCGGAAGCCGGCAGTTACTTTGGTAGTGATGTGGTGTACATGGAAAAATTTCTAGACAACCCCCGCCATGTAGAAATTCAAGTGATCGGCGATGGTGAAGGTAAAGCCATTTGTCTGGGTGATCGCGATTGCTCAATGCAACGTCGCCATCAGAAAGTGGTGGAAGAAGCACCTGCACCTGGCATTTCAGATAAGGCGCGCGCCAACATTATGCAAATCTGTCTCAAAGCTTGTGAAGATTTGAAATACCGTGGCGCAGGTACCCTAGAATTTTTATATCAAGATGGCCAGTTTTACTTTATCGAGATGAATACCCGAGTCCAGGTAGAGCATCCCGTTACTGAACGTATAACCGGTATCGACATTGTGAAAGAGCAATTACAAATCGCAGGAGGCCTTGGCCTGTCGGTAAAGCAAAAAGACATTGTCTTTACCGGCCACGCCATCGAATGTCGAATCAACGCCGAAGATCCCTACACGTTCTTGCCGTGCCCCGGCAAAATCACCATGTTTCATGCACCGGGCGGCAATGGCATTCGGGTCGATTCCCATATTTACAGTGGTTATTCGGTACCACCGCATTATGATTCCCTGATCGCCAAGCTGATCAGCCACGGCCCTACACGTGATGCTGCTATCGGTCGTATGCAAAACGCCTTGGAAGAATTATTAGTAGATGGCATCAAAACCAACGCACCCCTGCAGAGTGACATTATGCGTGACCCAGGTTTCCGTGCCGGCGGTATGAACATCCACTATTTAGAAACGATGCTGAAACAAAAACATGGCAGTATTACGCATTGAGCTGGATCGAATTTAAATTTCACACCACTCGCGCTGCAGCCGCCGAATTAGAAGCGCTACTCGAAGCCAATGGCGCTGTATCTGTCACCATGATGGATGCCGAAGATAAGCCGCTGTTTGAACCAGGGGTGGGCGAAACACCACTGTGGGATAACCTATCGGTAACCGGCTTGTTTTCAGAAGATACCGACACTGCTCACTTACAAAAAATACTTTCTGCCGCCTGGTTTCCGCTGCCCTTACCCACACTCCAGATCAGTACACTTGCCGAACAAAACTGGGTGCGCGCCTGGCTGGACGATTTCAAACCTATGTGTTTTGGTCGGCGACTGTGGGTGTGTCCAACTTGGTGGTTGGCCAGCAAGAACGGCAATTGCGCTGGCGAGTGGTCGCCTCTAGCCGCAGATGCAGCAGAGTGGGAATCGCGTAACCACGAATTATTAAATGCCATGCAAAAATCTGGCACTACCATCATGCAACTGGATCCTGGAATGGCTTTCGGCACAGGCACCCATCCCACCACCGCGCTGTGTTTGCAATGGCTTGATGCCCAGCCTTTACGAGGATTAGCCTTAGTGGATTACGGCTGTGGTTCGGGCATTCTTGGTATCGCTGCATTATTGCTAGGCGCGCAAAGTGTTTATGGCGTAGACAACGACCCCCAGGCACTGGTCGCCACCCATGATAATTGCACTAAAAACCAACTAGACTCACAGCGCTTTCCGGTTTATCTGCCTGCCGTTTTTGCGCAGGCACTTGCTGCTGGCACAATCAAACCTGTAGATGGCATGATGGCAAACATTTTGGCGGTAACATTAGTGCAACTTGCCCAATTATTGGCATTGCAGGTTAAGCAAGGCGGATGGATTTTGCTCTCTGGCATACTGTGCGAACAGGCCGCTACCGTGGTGCAAGCCTACACACCCTGGTTTAGCGACTTTGTTATTGCCACTGAAAATGATTGGGTATGTATCAGTGCTCATCGGCTTTAAGGGCACAACTCAGACAAGTACTTTGCCGAGCAAGTCAGAGTCATGACAAGTTTTCTAACGCAATGCCCACACTGCCAGACTTCATTCAAATTGAGCGAAGCCCAACTGGACATTGCTCAAGGCAAGGTGCGTTGTGGTGCTTGTCTGGTGGTTTTTTCGGCACTCGCCCATCGTATTATCATCAAAGAACCTATCAATGCCGAATCTATGGCTGAGTTTTCCGCAGCCGATCCTGAACTGGCAACAGAAACAGGACAGCAACATAAAAATTTAGACACTTCACTCGAGTCCGGGCCAACATTTGTTGCAAATCCGAACTTGTTAGTTTTGAGTGACGATAAGGAACACTTCGATCCGTTATTCTCTGTCGATCAAATAGACGAAATATCTCTTGGCGACATGCAACTGGACGATGAATATCCAGACGACGAAGAAGATGTACATGAACAATATTCAACAAAAGATAACCAGCATGATAATTTTGTAGACAGAGAGCATCAGGATGAACCTACTTTAGATTCAGACGAAGATGAAGACGAAGATGAAGACGAAGATGAAGACACACTAACAACCTTACCTTTCCACCCGACTGATGAGCGTGTATTTACTGCAAAACAAGCCGAACCAAATTCAACATGGCACAACACTGCTGCCGACACCAACCCATCAGAATTACATTCAGAAGATAAGGGGCTAATAGAACCGGGATTTTTAAAAACTCCCGACGACGAACTACTCAATTCAAATCAAACCTCAGTTAAGACTGCCTATAGAGCGTCCAGCGATGATCCTGAGCCTATTTTTATAGTGCAACCCAAGCTCGAAACTGCGCAAGAGAAACAGGTTCTGCGTACTTATCTTGCCGATCTAGAACGCGAAGATGCCCTCGAAGCGCTAGCTCCAGAACTCATAGAAGCCATCGACGCCGACCCACTTACACTGGAACTTGGATCGACTTTGTATAAACGCATGACAAGCGTTGCGCTCTTTGTTATCTGCCTCATTTTAGTCGCTGTCTTTGTCTTGCAAGTGGTTGCAAACAATCTTGATGCGCTGCAAAAATCACCGCGTTATGCAGATGTCTTACCTTTATTTTGCCGTGTTCTAGCCTGCCCGGAGCCTACCGTTGAACCCACCAACACTACCAGTTTGTATTCGCAGCAATTGTTGGTGCGCTCACATCCACGAGTAGCCAATGCACTGGAGCTCAATTTCATCTTTCGCAACGATTCCGAACAGCCCCAAGCTTTTCCCCAACTGGAATTAAGTTTCAGTGATCCCAACAACACACTGCTGGCTAACCGACTGTTTGAGCCAGCACAATATTTGCCCCCCGAACTTGCTGTAATGGATGCCATGCCAGCCAGATCCAGCGTTCAGATACAACTAGAATTGGTCGATCCCGGCAGCAATGCAGTTAATTACCGAATTGAATTCCGATAAACCGACGCTAGCAAACCTCCTCTTAATTCGGCGCCTGAGCCAAAAGTCACCATCAACCATACTCGCTGCATCTGAACATGGACTCAGACCAGCCTCCTTAGTACCATACCAAACCGCTTTTTCCGAGTTTTCAACACCCCTGTGCTTCGTATCGGCCCCTATCAATTGGATTCCAGCGTGCTGCTCGCGCCCATGGCCGGGATCAGCGACCGCCCGTTTCGTGCCCTGTGTCGTCAACATGGTGCCGCGCTCACTGCCACCGAGATGCTCAGCTCCAATCCATTGCTGTACAACAGCAAAGGCAGTCAACGTCGACGTATTCACAAAGATGAACTCGCCCCGCGAGTGGTACAAATCGCAGGTGCCGATCCACTTACCATTGCGCAAGCCGCCCGCCTAAATGTGGAAGAAGGTGCCCAGATCATCGACATCAACATGGGATGTCCGGTTAAAAAAATTCTGCAACAAGCGGCAGGTTCTGCCCTGCTAAAAGATGAAACACTGGTAGCGAATATTCTTAAGGCTGTAGTAAAAGCCGTAAATGTGCCGGTAACACTGAAGATTCGCACCGGCTGGAGTCCTGAAATGCGTAACGGCCTTGCGATCGCGCGTATTGCAGAAGATGCTGGCATTCAAGCTCTTGCTGTGCATGGCCGCACCCGCGCTTGCATGTTTAACGGCACTGCTGAATACGACACAATCGCCGCTATAAAACAGGCAGTGCAGATTCCAGTTATAGCCAATGGCGACATCTGCACTCCGCAACAAGCACGTGCTGTGCTGCAACAAACTCACGCTGACGCGGTGATGATCGGGCGTAGTGCGCGCGGCAAACCGTGGATCTTTCGTGAAATACAGCATTTTTTACAAACAGGAACTGAACTGCCGGCCATGCCGGATACTATGGTCGAACTCATACTTTTGGGCCATGTACGTGAGTTACACGATTTTTATGGAGAGCATCTGGGATTGGGCTATACCCGTAAAAATGTGGCGTGGTATCTTGAAACCTATCCGGGCGCTCGAGAGTTTCGCAGCATGTTTAACACTCTCGACTGCAAAAATGCCCAGATCGAACAGATCGAACAATTTTTTTATAGTTTGTCCCAGCGGGAGAACGCTGCATGAAAGAGTCAGGCAATGGACCAGTCAAAGCAGGGGATATCTCTCTTAATCCTGCCAGCCCCCAAGGTTTTAAAACACAGCAAACGTCAACACTGCGCGCTTGTGTGAGCTCTGTAATGCTAGATTATCTTACGATGGTGGATTCCAGCATGGTCAACAATCTTTATGCGATAGTACTCACCGAAGTGGAAGCTCCCTTGTTGGAAGCAGTTATGCTAAAAGCGCGCAGCAACCAGAGCAAGGCTGCGCACATGCTTGGTATTAATCGCGGCACCCTGCGCACCTTACTCAAAAAATACAAAATGCTGGATTAACCGTCGGCAACATACTTAAAAAAACTTTCAATTAAGCGCACACAGGGCATAACCCATAATGAGTTCAACCACTGCAAGTACCGGCAACTCCAACACAGTCTTGATCCGGCGTGCTCTGTTGAGTGTGTCAGACAAAACTGGCATCTGCGAGTTGGCTTTGGGTCTGCAAAATATGGGGGTGGAATTATTATCCACAGGTGGCACTTACCTCAGGTTGGTGCAAGCAGGCATCAAAGTAAGCGAAGTAGCCTACTATACCGGTTTCCCCGAAATTATGGACGGCCGAGTAAAAACTCTGCATCCTAAAATTCATGGCGGCATTCTGGGACGGCGGGATCTGGATGCCACAGTGATGGATGAACATAACATTCCACCAATCGACATGGTGGTGGTCAATCTCTATCCCTTTGCCGCTACTATCGCCCAACCCGACTGCTCAAGGGCTGACGCAATCGAAAATATTGATATTGGCGGCCCCACCATGTTACGGGCTGCTGCCAAAAATCATGCGTGGGTTAGCGTTGTGGTTAATCCTGCTATATACCCACAATTACTTTCCGAAATGCAATCGAGCCAGGGACATATAAGCGCTGTTACACGTTTCGCCCTGGCAGTAGCTACTTTTGAACATACTGCACTTTATGATGGTGCCATTGCGTCTTATCTAGGCAGCCTAGACGCAGCAGGCACACCCCTGCAATTTCCGCATACGATAAATGCACAGTTTGTGAAAAAGCAGGAATTACGCTACGGCGAAAACCCACACCAACAGGCGGCCTTTTATGTAGAAGCAACTGTGCAAACAGGTACTGTTGCTGGTGCAGTGCAATTGCAGGGCAAAGAACTGTCTTTCAACAACATAGCCGACACTGATGCTGCCTTGGAATGTGTAAAAACGTTCAATGAGCCTGCTTGTGTCATCGTCAAACATGCCAATCCTTGTGGTGTTGCTGTGGCGGCCACTCTGCTAGACGCATACCACTTCGCTTATCGCACCGACCCAACTTCAGCTTTTGGCGGCATCATCGCGTTTAATCGCGAACTTGATGCAGCAACGGCTCGCACCATTGTCGAACGGCAATTTGCTGAAGTGATAATTGTACCAAGCGTGAGTGAGGCTGCCCGCAAAGAAATTGCTCGCAAAGAAAATTTACGCCTGCTCATTTGTGGTCAATGGTCTAGCCAAACGCCACCGTCCTGGGATTACAAAAAAGTACACAGTGGCTTGTTAGTACAAACAATGGATGCTGCCACTGTCGGCTCTAGTCAACTACAAGTGGTAAGCAAACGCCAACCTACCACTGACGAAATGCAAGATATGCTATTTGCTTGGAATGTCGTCAAATTCGTAAAATCCAATGCCATTGTGTACTGTAAAAATCGACAAACCATTGGCATTGGCGCCGGCCAAATGAGCCGTGTCTATAGCGCAAAAATTGCTGGCATCAAGGCGGCTGACGAAGCCTTGCAAGTAGCCGGTTCAGTGATGGCCTCCGATGCATTTTTTCCCTTTAGTGATGGCATACAAGCTGCAGCAGCAGCTGGTATTACCGCGGTAATTCATCCAGGAGGTTCAATACGTGATGCCGAAATTATTGCCTGTGCCGATCAGCTAGGTCTGGCCATGATTTTTACCGGCATGCGGCATTTTCGGCATTAAGCACGCTTCTGAAAATTTAAAGTTTGCCAGAATGCGATGCGTGGAAAAAATTTCGCAACGCCGCAAACGCCTGATATCTACGCAAGAAATTTTTTACGCAATAAAGCAGTTGGGATGAAATTAGAATTTTTAATGGGGTTGGGTATGAACATCATGATCATTGGCAGTGGCGGCAGGGAACACGCACTGGCCTGGAAGATTGCCCAGTCGCCGCGCATCCAGCATATATATGTAATTCCTGGCAATGCCGGAACTGGCCACGAACCTAAAGTACAAAACGTCGTGCTTGATATCAGCGATTTCGAAGCTCTCTCGCAATTTGCTCACAGCCACGACATTAGCCTTACTATCATTGGCCCAGAAGCACCCTTGGTCGACGGTGTAGTAGATTTTTTTCAGAGCAAAGGCTTACCTTGTTTTGGCCCCTCCAAAGGGGCAGCGCAACTGGAAGGTTCCAAGGCTTTCAGCAAGGATTTTCTGGCGCGGCATAAGATTCCAACTGCAGCTTACGGAAGTTTTTCTGAGGTAGATGCAGCGCTGGCGTACCTGCAAACACAGTCACTACCAATTGTGATCAAAGCTGACGGTCTCGCTGCGGGCAAAGGAGTGATCATTGCACAAACTCGGCACGAAGCCGAAGCCACTGTGCTAGATATGTTAGCTGGCACCAGCTTTGGCAAAGCCGGCCACCGTGTAGTAATCGAAGAATTCATGCATGGAGAAGAAGCCAGTTTCATCGTGCTGGTTGACGGCAAGACTGCTCTACCCTTTGCAACGTCGCAGGATCACAAGGCGCGTGATAATGGCGATCTCGGCCCTAACACCGGAGGCATGGGAGCGTATTCGCCAGCACCGGTTGTGACACCCGCAGTTCATGAACGTGTCATGCGCGACATTATTATGCCCACCGTGCGCGGCATGGCGACTGAGGGAAATACCTACGTCGGGTTTCTCTATGCAGGCTTAATGATTTCACCCGAGGGCATGCCCAAGGTAGTCGAATTCAATTGTCGTTTTGGCGACCCCGAAGCACAACCAGTAATGATGCGCCTACAAACCGATCTGGTAGCTTTGTGTCAAGGCGCAATCGCTGGCACACTCGACCAAATGGATATCAGTTTCGACAGTCGTCCTGCGGTGGGTGTTGTACTGGCAGCAGGCGGTTATCCAGACAGTTACGCCAAGGGCAAAATAATTGCCGGGCTTGATACTGCCGCACCAGCAGGCGCCAAGTTATTTCATGCAGGAACAGCAGTGCACAATAATCAGGTAGTGACTAACGGTGGCCGGGTATTATGTGCAACTGCATTGGGCGCAAGTGTTGCGCAGGCGCAAGCGACCGCCTACAAATTAGCTGCCAACATCAGCTGGGAAGGGCTATATTGCCGTAAGGACATTGGCTGGCGCGCTATCGCCAGACAAACCGAAGCAAAAAACAAGGACCAGCTATGAGCCCCATTGATAATGTAATAATGCAACTCGATCAAGCTTTGCGGACGTTGATACCAGGCTCCTCTGTGGCAAGCAGACCCAATCCTGCTGAGAGTATTAATAACGTCGATGCCATAGAAACAAAGCCCTTAGCAAAGTCAGCAACCAAACATGTTGCCGGCCTGATGCGGATTAACCACACAGGTGAAGTCTGTGCTCAGGCGCTTTATCAAGGCCAGGCACTTACCGCAAAACTGCCCGCAGTACGCAACAGTATGGAGCAAGCCGCTAAAGAAGAAATTGATCATTTATGTTGGTGTGAGAATCGTCTGCAAGAACTCGGCAGTCACACTAGTGTGTTAAATCCACTCTGGTATGGCATGTCGTTTGGACTGGGTGCGCTGGCCGGATTAGCAGGCGACAAATGGAGCCTTGGATTTGTGGCCGAAACCGAACAACAAGTGTGTAAACATTTACAGGAGCATTTGCAACTGCTGCCCGACTCTGATGCGAAGAGTCGGATGATTCTCGAGCAGATGCTCATCGATGAAAACCGGCACGCCACTGCTGCTGTTGATGCGGGCGCGGCAACACTGCCGGCGCCAGCCAAACAAACGATGAATGTGATGGCTACAGTAATGAAAGCTGCAGTCTATCGAATTTAAGAAAACCTCCGATAATCGTTCAACAATTACCAGCCTAAAAGTTCAGTTTTATTCTGCCACAATTTCAAAATCATGGGTCAATTGGACGCCTGCCTTGGCCAACATAATGGACGCTGAACAATATTTCTCGGCCGACAATTCGATGGCGCGTTGCACCTTACCGGCATCCAGTTCTTTGCCTTTAACAATAAAATGAAAATGGATTTTCTCAAACACTGCCGGAATTGCATCAGCACGTACTGCAGTAAGTTTCGCCTCGCAATGGCTGATCTGCTGACGGCCCTTTTTCAAAATACTCATCACATCAAAAGCAGAACACCCACCCACACCAATCAACAGCATTTCCATCGGCCTGATACCAACGTTGCGGCCACCCGCATCTGGCGGCCCATCCATTACTACACTATGCCCGGAACCCGACTCACCCAGAAACATGGCACCATCAATCCATCTTACTGTTGCATCCATTTTTTAAACCTCCGACCCGTTTTAGCATGAATTTCTCCAACTATTATCACACAACTATAAGGATTTACGGGCCGAATTGGGCTCAGTCCTTATTTGTAGTACACCAGTTTCCAGTTAACGATTTAGCGCAAGTGACTCTTTGTGGAAATAGATCATGCTAAAAAATTATGATATACATTGCTTCGCAAGTGCTATTAATAACAAGGCATAGTAGAGCAAAATCAAATGACATTAATGGCCATTACCCCGCATATCGTCGATTTAGACAATTTTTTGAGCATTACACACCGACGCAAATATCCAAAAAAAACCATCATCATTCGCGAAGGTGGTAAAGGTGGATAATGTGAAAACCTGTACTACATAATCACCGGTTCTGTCTCAGTCATGCTGGAAGACGAAGAAGGCAAGGAGGCAGTTATTGCCTACCTTAACCCGGGAGATTTTTTTGGCGAAATGGGATTGTTTGAACTTGCTGAAGCCCGCAGTGCCTGTGTGCGTACCAAAACTGAATGTGAGATTGCAGAGCTTTCTTATAAGAGTTTTAACGCCTATTCCAAATTACATCCGGAGATTTTGTACACCATCGGCCAGCAAATGGCACAGCGCTTGCGCAGCACCACCAAACGGGTCGCGGATCTTTCGTTTCTTGATGTTACAGGTCGTATTGCCAGCATTTTGCTGGAACTCAGCAAACAACCCGATGCCATGACCCACCCAGACGGCATGCAAATAAAAATTACCCGTCAAGAAATTGGTCGAATTGTTAATTGTTCACGCGAAATGGCGGGCAGAGTGCTCAAATATCTGGAAGATCAAGAGCTGATAGAAGTGCATGGTAAGACGATAATAGTGCACGGAACACGCTAGCATTGTTACGCTAACAACTCAGTCAATCGTCATTCAAAAAAACAACACCAGCACCCACGTACTCACCAACATACTGATACTTAGAAACACTGCCGCCGAACCCAAATCCTTGGCCAGCCCGGAAAGATCGTGGTATTCATGACCTATACGATCGATCGCGGCTTCAATACTGGAATTGATTATTTCAACGATAAGTACCAACAAACAAGTAGCCAACAGTAATGCTTTTTCCACACCACCTTCACCAAAATACAATGCCAGTGGCATCAATATGACTGCGCCTGCCAACTCCTGCCGAAAGGCAGCTTCGTTTTTCCAGCAAGCCCGCAAACCTTTGTAGGAATAACCACAAGCGGAAATTAAACGGGTAATGCCGGTCTCGCCTGGTTTAGCCATTAAAAAAATAACTCCTGTAGCTTGGCACCTGGATTGGTTGCCCGCATAAAAGATTCTCCTACCAGAAATCCGTATACACCATGGCTGATCATGTCATCCACATCGCCGCGAGCAAGAATCCCGCTTTCAGTAACAACTGCTGTAGCCGGGGGAATTTCTGCCAGTAAATTGTAAGTAACATTCAGGTTGGTTTTGAAAGTTTTCAAATCGCGATTGTTAATGCCAATGAGCGCTGGTTTAAGCTCCAAGGCTTGTTTCAGCTCGGCCTTATTATGCACTTCAACTAGTACATCTAACCCAACTTCCTGGGCCGTTGCCGCGAGTTCTTGTAATTGTGCTGGCGCCAACGCAGCCACAATCAACAAGATGCAATCGGCACCCAACACCCGTGATTCGACAATCTGATAAGGGTCGAGCATGAAATCCTTGCGAAGCACGGGCAAGTGACCAGCAGCGCGTGCTGCTTGCATAAAACTATCGTGACCCTGGAAAAAATCCTGATCGGTCAGCACGGAAAGACAAGTAGCACCGTGCTCTGCGTAACTGATGGCAATGGCAGCAGGGTCGAAATTTTCACGAATGAGACCTTTGCTGGGTGAAGCTTTTTTTATTTCGGCAATAACGGCCGGCCGTTTATGCTTAATTTGATGAGTCAGCGCCGCTATGAAACCACGGCAAGGTAACTGCTCTTTGCATTTGCTCAATAATTGCGTCATGGACACTGTGGCCATACGCTCGGCTATCTCTTCGCGTTTACGCTGCATTATCTTGGTAAGAATATTGGTTTCTTCAATAGCCACTACTACTTGCTCCGCGGACCTTGCAAAAAGTTTTGCAACAAGAGATGGCCATGTTCGGTCAGAATTGATTCGGGATGAAATTGGACCCCTTCGATGGCTAAAGTCCTGTGGCGCACTCCCATGATTTCTTCAATACTGCCATCATCATTGTTTGTCCAGGCAGTCATTTCGAGGCACTTGGGCAAACTCTGTTGATCAATTACCAACGAATGATAACGGGTGGCATTGAATGGGTTTTCTAACGTTGCAAACACACCCTCACCATTGTGATGAATAGCAGATACTTTGCCATGCATGACACGTTTGGCCCGAATGATTTTGCCCCCAAAGGCTTCTCCAATACCTTGATGACCCAGACAGACTCCCAAGAGCGGGATTTTTCCAGCAAAATGCTGGATGGCAGCAACTGAAATGCCCGCTTCTTTGGGCGTACAAGGGCCAGGTGAAATCACAATATGTGAAGGTGAAAGTGTTTCTATCTGTGCCAGCGAAATTTCATCGTTACGATACACCCGCATATCCGCACCCAACTCCCCAAAATACTGCACTAGGTTGTAGGTAAAAGAATCGTAGTTGTCGATCATCAAAATCATTTAACGCTCTTCTAATAAATATGAATTTATATTTACTAACTTAATTAACCAATAATACCCGTATTGGCACCCGCCTATTCTTTTTAATAGGCAACCAGCGGCAAAATGCGGTCACTTTCAATTGGCCGCCATTATCTGCTATCAACGGCTGCCTATGAACTATTTTTTTCTGGTAAAAACCGCCTAAGATTTGCGCAATAAATTAAAACGAAAAATAAGCATATTTATACGGTGAAGCACCTCCCGTTAGGCTTGAAAAGCAGTAGTTTATGACGCTGTCAGGCGTCTATAAAAGAGGTGGTACTGCAGTGAATATTTGAGAATCTTTAGGCTGCATGCTTATTGAATTCGTTTAATAGACTCACATCATAATTTTTTAATTCTGGAGAAATTAGAACTCTCTAGCGATCAAATGCTACTTTGTGCAAAGTATAAGAATTTGAATTAAATCTGGCTTTAAAATCTCTCTAGGAGTCTCTACTATCCGCTCTTATGGGTCATACTGCCCACTAGTTTGGTAAAGCCTTAACCACTGACCGCAGAGGTAATACAGCACCATGTTCTCGTTCCGCAAATTTCAGATATTGTCTTGTGCAGCACTAGGTCAGCTGACAGCAGTGTGTATTCTTGCAACAGCACTATTTCTGGCTAGCTCGGCTAGCGCCCAGCCCGCATTGGGCAGTCCAGCGGACCTCAGCACACTTACTACTGGTGCCGATATATTTCAAAAGGCCTGCCAAGCCTGTCATGGTGCCGACGGGCGTGGTGCTTCACTCAGCCAGACCGGCTTCTCAATTCCCCTGCCTGACTTTACCGAATGTAGCTTTGCCTCACGGGAGGCAACCGGAGACTGGGTTGGTATAGCCCATCAAGGCGGACCTCTGCGAGGATTTTCGGAAATGATGCCTGCTTTCGGCAAGGCCCTCACCAAAGAGCAACTCACTGCCGCTATCGAATATATCCAGAAATTCTGCACTGATCCTGCATGGCCACGCGGCGAATTCAACCTACCGCGCCCGTTGCTCACGGGTAAAGCATTTATCGAGGACGAAGCGATTGTCACTTCAAGCCTGACAACACCTGGCAACAATGTATTTAGTAACAAACTCATCTTTGAAAAACGTTTAGGTGCGCGCAGCGAATTCGAATTGCTGGTACCAGTTGGATGGGAACAGAACTTTACCGGCGATAACTGGAGCGGCCACATCGGCGACATCGGGTTGGAATTAAAACATGTTCTTTACGATAACGTGGCGCGCGGCTCAATCCTCTCCATATATAGCGAACTTGCGCTACCAACAGGTGATGCTGCTTCCGGATGGGGCAAAGACACGGTTATTTTAGAGCCCGGCCTGCTTTACGCCCAATTGCTGCCTGCAGATGCCTTCCTGCAAACCCAGTTCGGATTTGAATTACCTGCTGACCTGAACAAGGCGGACCGCGAAATGGTTTGGCGCGCCGCGTTTGGCAAAAGCATTCAGGAACCCAACTGGGGACGCACCTGGACACCGATACTAGAAATTGTCGGCGGCCGGGAGCTCGACAATGCTGGCACAACACAGTGGGATGTAGTGCCGCAAATGAATATCAGCCTATCGAAGCGCCAGCATATACAGTTTAACGTCGGTGTGCGTCTGCCAGTGACTGATGCCGGTCCGCGCTCGCCCGAACTGTTGTTCTACTTCCTGTGGGACTGGTTTGACGGAAGCCTGAGAGACGGATGGTAAACATGCAAATTTTGAAAAAGTTACATCTAATGGCACGCAGTCTTGCCTGTCTACTATTGCTGTTGCCAGTGCTTGTGGCAACAACTGCATTTGCACAAAGCACCCACCCCCTGTTTAAAACCAGTGATAATTGTATGGCCTGTCATAACGGCTTGTTCACTCAGGCTGGCGAAGATGTGTCGCTGGGTGCGAATTGGAGCGCCACCATGATGGCAAACTCCGCACGCGATCCTTACTGGCAGGCAACTGTCAGGCGCGAGATACTCGATCACCCCGAAGCCTCCGCAGAAATCCAGCATGAATGCGCTACCTGTCACATGCCGATGGCACGCTATCAGGCTAAAACAGAAAACCGAAAAACTGAAGTATTTGCCAACCTGCCCGGCGGCTCTGCCAGCGACACGGATGAAGCACTGCTCGCGCAGGACGGCGTATCGTGTTCTCTTTGCCACCAGATCACCCCAGAAGGCCTCGGAACGCCGGCCAGCTTAGTAGGTGGCTTCCATGTTGATACGACAGCCAAACTAGGCGAACGGGTAGTGTACGGCCCCTTCGAAATTGATGCAGGACACCAAGAAATCATGCGTTCTGCCGCAGGACACAAACCTCAAGCTGGTGCCCACATTCAGAATTCGGAACTGTGTGCCAGCTGCCACACGCTAATCACGGACGCGCTCGGTGCAAGCGACAAACCAATTGGCAAGCTGTTTGAACAGATGCCATATCAAGAATGGCAACATAGCAGTTATGCCAATAGCCAGAGCTGCCAAGACTGTCATATGCCGCAGGTAGATAGTGCTGTTCCCATTAGCGCCGTGTTGGGACAAGCGCGCGATGGCGTCAACCGCCATGATTTTCGCGGTGGCAATTTTTTCATCCAGCGTATGTTGAACCGTTATCGCAACGAGCTTGCGGTCACCGCATCCTCACAGGCATTGGAAAACGCTGCCAACCGTACCGAAGCACATCTGAAAAGCGGCGCAGCTGGCAATATCACGATTGATTCAGTCGATGTTCAAAACGGTACTCTTGAAGCTGCTTTGACTGTCACCAATGCTGGCGGTCACAAGTTGCCCACTGCCTATCCGTCACGCCGCTTGTGGATCCAACTTACCGTCCACAATGCAGCAGGTGCTGTAGTGTTTGAATCAGGGCGCTTCAACAACAACGGCGCAATTGAAGGCAATGACAATGACAGCGACAAGAACCGTTACGAGCCACATTACAATGTGATCGACGATCCAGAGCAAGTGCAGATCTATGAGGCGATCGTAGCTGGTGCCGACGGGGCGCTGACAACCAGCTTGCTGACAGCGACCCAATACCTGAAAGACAACCGCCTGCTACCTCTCGGTTTCGACAAGGTGAGTGCCGACCCGACAATTGCCGTCACAGGAAATGCAGCCCAAGACGACGATTTCACAGATGGCCGAGACAGTATTGGCTACAAGATTGCGATCAACAACAATGATGGGCCTTTTACCGTTGACGCCACTCTCCGATTTCAGCCGATCGGTTACCGATGGGCCGATAACCTCGGCGCATACGCCGCCCCTGAAACCCAGCGCTTTTATGAGTGGTATACAGCCATGGCAAGTGAATCTGCTTTGGCAATGGCCCATGCCCAGGCGCGCAGTGTTCAACCGTGAGAGCCTGCCTTATAGGGTAATTGTCTATTGTTGTGCCACGAATGAAAAAACTTAATTCGTGCTCAAATGTTATGGTAACGGCTTGATGGCTTTTTCACGCAAAGTTATCTGAAGAATGCTGGCCACCTAAACTTTAGGGCATCCTAATGTGCCCCTTACTTCCTCAAACATCGTATAGAAATCGGCCAATTTAACGCCGGTAGCATTTAAGAAAGCAGCTGAAAAATCTAACTTAGTAATTTTTAATTGACTGTAGATATCCATAACTTTTTGCATACCCACATTGGCAACCAGCAACTCAGTTGCAATTTCGCCTATGGCATAAGGGTCGACAACATTAGGAATGTTGGCTTTATGCTCTGCTAGTGTTAGTTTTTGTGTAAATAGGGCGCTGCAACGATCAGTCTGATTTTTCCGGCCGGAGGAAGAGTAGCTTCTTAGTGCCAAGTAATCAGCGCTAAGAAGCCCAACAAACATAGCCGGGCCTTCCCAAAACCAATTAGGAATAAGTTCGCCAGTGGTTCCAGGACCCGCGCCAACAATGCCTTGTTGAACCGCATGGAAATACTCATGGCCCGGTGTTTGCGTATTATTTAACTTTGAGACCTCGCTACTTGAAATGACTGTGTAGTTGTAACTGTTGAGGGTTAGGCCACCCCAGGCTGGCGCTCCACCATCCCAGTTGTTGGTCAATAAGCCTGGGGCGTCCCGACTGAAGCCATTAGCAATAAGCGTTGTTTCATAGAAACTTCTGTCAAGAGCGATCAACTCAATTAGTGGCTTAGTCAAAGCAGGATAGGAAAATGCTTTTGCAACTAAAGTACCAGCCCGCTGCACCATGTCTATAAATATTGGGTCAACCCCCGCTTGGGCTATCACCTGCACAGATGCATTAGGTGACCGAGAGGTTTGTATGTAACTATAAAAATTTTGCATAGCAGCACTGGATACAGGCGTCGCAGTTGTCGGTTTTGTCCAGGAGTATTGAGCCCATAATGGTGGGTAACAGTCTACAAAACCAAGAGCGCAGGAGGGGCCTCTTGCGAGAACACTGCCGACTGTGGTTACAACATTGTAATAAGACGCACTGCCAACATTCACTACCGGAATAGTCAGCTGATTGTTTGTTGAATTATAAGTGTCGTAGGGGATGCTTGGGTACTGCACGGCAGCACTGTAGCTGATGATCTTGTCAAGCGTGATGCTAACGTCTTTATAGAACGCCCCGCCCACTGCAACATAAGGAATTGTCAAAACTCCAGTACTAGCGTTGTAGCTGTCAGCAGCTTTGGAAGGGGCAGCAATTACGAAAGTAAATAAGCAGGCGAAACCAACAACTAAGCAATTTAATCGTTTTGCAAAAGCCATGCCACATTCCTACTCTTTGCTAGTTATAGAATATTTATTCATTAGTAAGGCGTACAAAATTTGCCAGCTTGTCTACACAACAACCCTAATTAGCCAAGGGTTTAATATTTATGTGTGCTACCTAGGCATGCTAAATTTTTTTGTAGTTAAATGTTAAAGAATATCTATGAATGATTTTTCAATAATCAACAGCATTATTGCAGTCCGGATTCGGCCAGTTTGACCGCATAAAACATGGCACGCGCCTTGTTCAAGGTTTCTTCCCATTCCAAGCGCGGCACTGAATCGGCGACAATGCCAGCACCGGCTTGGATATAAAGTATGTTGTCTTTGATGACGGCGGTGCGAATGGCAATAGCCATATCCATGTTGCCGTTCCACGACAGATAACCCATAGCACCTCCGTAAATTCCGCGTTTTACCGGTTCAAACTCATCAATTATTTCCATTGCCCTTACTTTAGGTGCGCCACTCAAAGTGCCCACCGGTAAAGTGGCTTTTAGTACATCCAGTGCTGATAAATTTTGTGCAAGTTCGCTTTCTACAGTGGAGGCTATATGCATTACATGGGAATAACGCTCGACAAACATCTGGCGGGTAACAACCACACTGCCGGTTTTCGAAACGCGGCCTGCATCGTTACGGCTCAGGTCTATTAACATTAAATGCTCTGCAATTTCTTTGGCGTCTGTTAGTAATTCCTTTTCCAAAGCCTGATCTTCGATTTCAGTTTGACCACGTTTACGAGTACCAGCTAAAGGTCGCACAGTTATTTTGCCATCTTCTACACGCGCAAGAATTTCCGGCGAAGCACTAACGATATGAAAGTCTGCCATATCCATGAACACCATGTAGGGTGATGGATTTAATTGGCGCAAGGCACGATAAACATTCAGCGGTGCACCAGCAAAAGGCAGGCTCATACGTTGTGCAAGCACAACCTGCATAACATCGCCCGCCACAATATAATTTTTTATCTTGTCTACTGCATCTTCATAAGCTTCCTGTCCAAAACTAGAAACAAAATCAGATTCATTAACAACTCGCCCCGTTGCAGCTAATGGCAACTGTGCTGGCTTGGCTAACTGTAAAACAAGTTCTGCTAGTTTATGGTGTGCATTGGCATAGGCATTTGCTTCAGATGGATCGGCATACACTACAATGGTGAGCTTGCTGCGTAAATTGTCGAACACCACCACTGCATCAGACACCATCAATAGAATGTCGGGGGTATTAACAACATCAGGGGGTGCGCTTGCCGCTACTTTATGCTCCACATAACGGACCGTGTCGTAACCGAAATAACCAACTAGGCCGCCATTAAAACGCGGCAAAACCGGAAGTTCCGGAATTCGATAGCGGGATTGAAATTCGGCAATAAAACTGAAGGGATCGGTAGAAATGCTGGACTCAACAACCTTACCGTGCTGCTCTACCTGAATATTTGCACCACTTACTTTAAGTACCGTTGCACATGGCAAGCCTATAAAAGAATATCTACCCCATTTTTCGCCGCCCTGCACAGATTCCAGAAAATAACTGTAGGGACCTTGCGCCAGTTTGAGGTAAACACCTAAGGGCGTTTCAAGGTCAGCCAGCACTTCCTTGATAAAGGGGATGCGGTTATAACCTTGCCTGGCTAGAGCTGCAAAATACTCGGGAGTCATACTGTCGCCAAATTTTTGCGCATGTATGCCACTGTGGCAGCGTAATCCTTGCTGCCAAAAATCGCAGAACCAGCAACAAAGGTATCAGCACCAGCACGGGCAATGTCTGCAATATTATCGACCGTCACACCACCATCCACTTCCAGACGAATGGCACGACCACTCTGATCGATAAGTCGACGAACCTGCGCAAGCTTGCGCAATGTTTCAGGAATAAATTTTTGCCCGCCAAAACCAGGGTTCACCGACATCAGCAAAATGATATCGAGTTTATCCAGCACATGTTCAAGACAGGAAATGGGCGTAGCGGGATTAAGTACCAAACCACTCTTACAACCAAGATCACGAATCAATTGCAGCGACCGATCTACATGGTTGGACGCTTCCGGATGAAAAGTAATCCACGCGGCACCCGCCTTGGCAAAATCGCTGATCAAATTGTCCACCGGACTCACCATCAGATGCACATCAATGGGAGCCTTGATGCCACTCTTGAGCAGGTAATCGTAGAGAGCCTTACACACCAGCGGGCCGATGGTCAGATTCGGAACATAGTGATTATCCATTACATCAAAATGAACAACATCGGTACCGGCAGCAATTACAGCGGCCACATCTTCACCCAACCGAGCGAAATCAGCAGACAGTATGGAAGGAGCGATTAAATAATTGTTATGGACCATTTTAGATATTGGAAGCGCCATATTTGATTGAAGAATAGACGGCAGAAAACAGCCTCGTATTGTACCGGCTTTCATGCCAAGTAACAGCACGCAGGCAGTACCAGCACACCTGTGGATCATTTTGTTGTGTTGAAATTTAAAGCGCAAACCCTATATTAGATTTACAATATTAAACACTAAAATACTGTTTTAATACTTAATCTAGATGAGGTATTTCATGCTGCGTTTATTCTTATTCTTTGCCACCAACATCGCTGTGATGGCACTAATTTCATTAATTTTTAATCTAATCGGTTTTCAGGGATTGATGCAGGCAAACGGTGTTGATCTGGATCTGAACGCCTTACTTGTTTATTCCGCTGTTATTGGTTTTTCTGGATCTTTCATTTCGCTGCTGCTCTCCAAATTTATGGCTAAACGCTCTATGGGCGTAAAAGTCATCAGTCAAGCCAGCGACGAACTTGAACGCTGGCTGCTACGCACTGTTGAAATACAAGCTGAACGTAGTGGTATCCGGATGCCCGAAGTAGGCATCTTTAATCAGATTGCGCCCAATGCCTTTGCGACCGGATGGAACAAAAATTCCGCACTAGTTGCTGTAAGCACTGGCCTGTTGCAGAACATGACCCGCGACGAAATAGAAGCTGTACTTGCCCACGAAATAAGCCATGTGGCCAATGGCGATATGGTGACACTCACACTTATTCAAGGAGTGGTGAATACATTTGTAGTATTTTTGTCGCGCGTAATCGCGTTTTTCATCGACCGTGTTGTTTTCAAGGTTCAACGCGGTCATGGCCCGGCTTTCTGGATTGTGTCGATAGTGGCGCAAATTGTACTGGGAATTTTTGCATCAATGATTGTGATGTGGTTTTCGCGTTGGCGTGAATACCGCGCTGATGCCGGGGGCGCTACTTTGGCGGGTCGTGGCAAAATGATTGCAGCTCTCCGCCGCTTACAAGGGAGTCAGCAAGCAAAAATGCCCGATGAATTGTTGGCTTTTGGTATTAATACCGGAAAAATGTCGGCCTTGATGTCCAGCCATCCACCGTTGGCTGACCGTATTCGTGCGCTAGAAAATCGCGAATGATGACTTGCCTGCGCAAGACCCGCATAAACTAGCTACCAGCCCAAACCAGGCTTACTCCTGTAAACTTGCCCGGATCAATTCCCAGGCTTCTTGGGCATCGTCTACAAATTGAAACAACTTGAGATCGCTGGCATTGATCATGCCCTGCTCTACCAAGTGATCAAAATTGAGCACTTTTCCCCAGAATTCTCGCCCAAAAATCAAAATAGGCATGGGCTCTACTTTGCCAGTCTGGATCAAAGTAAGCGTTTCGAACAATTCATCCAGAGTGCCAAAACCGCCGGGGAATACCACTAAAGCTCGCGCCCGCAGCAAAAAATGCATTTTGCGAATCGCAAAATAATGGAATTGAAAACAGAATTTTGGAGTGATGTAAGGATTGGGGCTTTGCTCATGCGGAAGTACGATATTCAGACCAATGGATTCGCCACCTGCATCGGCTGCACCTCGGTTGGCGGCTTCCATAATGCCAGGACCACCACCCGTAATTACGTGTAATTTTGGGCAACCTTCACAAGACGAACGTTCTGTAACTAACTTGGCAAGGAGTCTCGCCTGGCTATAATATGAAGCTTGTTGCCGCTGAATTTTTAGATCTTTTTGCTGCCTCAGCAATTGAGGATTTTGGGGGGCCAACACCAATTCGATCTGCAATTGTTTTTCTGCTACTTCTACCATCTCAGGTGACGGCGTGCGGGCACTGCCGAAAATAACTACCGTGTGTTCAATATTGTGCTTTTTCAGCACCAACTCTACCTTACTCAATTCCAATTGCAGACGAACAGGGCGCAAGTCGTCACTCAACAAAAAATCCATGTCGGCAAAAGCCAACTGATATGCTGACGATTTCATCTGCGCACTTGCCATCTCTTGTTGTTCTTCCAGTTTTGCTATTTTCAACGCATCGGCGGCGGTAGTAAAAAGATGCCCAGGCTGTCTGCGTTTAGAGAAGTTCTTGCTCATACTGGCTAGCCTTCTTATTGAAACTGTTGTTGATGCCGTTATTGCTGCGTCTGTTGTTGCAAGCGTTGTTCTAATTCGTGCAGCCGTGCTGGTGTACCCACATCAAGCCACTCGCCAGTAAATAAAATCCCACTGGCTTGCTGCTGAATGATTGCTGTTTTAATAAGAGGCAATAAGGGATATTTTTCTGTACTGACGCCGCCAAAAAAATCGGGGTGATAGACTGCAATGCCACTGTAGGTAAAGGTGCTCACTAATATAGATTGTGTGGATTCTGGCAAACCCAGTCTGCTGTTTTGATCAAGTAAAAAATCGCCTGCCACGTGATGCTTAGGATTAGGCACCAGCACCAAATGCGCCAAGTCACCGACCGCCAGCCCAGTACGCAACTGGCTGTAGTTATAACTGGTCCACAGATCCGCGTTCACTACTGCAAAGGGTTGAGAACCCAACAGTGGTAATGCCCTGATAATGCCACCTGCCGTTTCTAAAGGTTCTCCCTCGCGCGACCAGCTGATACTAACCCCCAAACGACTGCCATCACCAAACTCTGATTCTATCTGATGTCCCAGCCAGGCATGGTTGATGACCAGGTCTGTAAAACCGTGTTGTGCAAGTTTGCGGATTTGATGCTCGAGCAGTGACAATCCTCCTGCCTTAAGCAGTGGTTTGGGAGTATGGGCGGTCAGTGGCAACATCCTTTCCCCCTTGCCTGCCGCAAGCAGCATTACTTTCATACTAGCGCCCCTGCCGGCTTATCTTGCGTAGCGCGCACCAATGCCGCATCTAAATTAGGCAGAATTTGTGCGCGAATCCAGTCGGAAAATTCGCTCAATTGGGCATGCTCTGGTACTACTTCACTGATGTACTTCAGCGTCAACGGAATGTCTTTTAAATAACCAGGTTTGCCATCGCGCAACCACAAGCGCCCAAAAATACCGGCAACCTTGATATGACGCTGCAAGCCCATGAGATCAAAATCGCGCAAAAACTGTTGCTCATTTACGGCAGGTATTATGCCGCGCTGCTGCGCGAGCTCAGCATACTTCAATGCCCAGGCGGTGACTTGAGATCTAGGCCAGACGATATAACAATCTTTGAGCAGTGAAACTAAATCGTAAGTCACCGGACCGCATACTGCATCCTGAAAATCCAGCACACCCAGGGCCTGCGCTTCCCGATACATCAAATTACGCGAATGATAATCGCGATGCACAAACACTTGCGTTTGTGTCATGACTGCTTCCGCCAGAAACTGAAACACGTTTTCCAACATACTATTTTCACTAGCAGAAAGTGTTCGGCGCATAAGGCCCGCACAAAACCATTCGCTGAACAGACGCATTTCGCGCAGCAGCAGGGTTTTATCATACAAAGGCAAGTGTGCTGTGGACGTAGCGCAAAGTTGAATTTTTAGCAGTTCGTCAAAAGCTGCACCGTAGAGGGAGTCTACTAAAGGCTGTGCAGAAACTGACTGCTGTGCGTCAACAAGTTTGCTCCATAGCGATGTATCGCCAAAATCGCTAAGACACATAAACCCTAAGGTTAAATCTGCTGCGATTACGATTGGCACATGAACGCCGCCCTGCGCCATTTGCCGGGCTATTTCTACAAATTGTTTACTATTTTCTTGTGCCGGTGGCGCGTCCACCAATATCCAACACTTGTGGGTAGTAACAGCGCGAAAATAGCGCCGAAAACTGGCATCACCACTAACCACGTGTAAATCGCCCAGCAGTGAACCGGTGTTGAGTGAAGGCAGCAAGGCAACAAACCATTGCTGGAGTTCTCTGGCGCGTAACTGCAAATTGTCGTTGGTAGATTTCGTGTTATTCATGAGTTTATAGATTAGAAAGAGCGAGCGAACTTAATATGCTGTGCAGCGGGAATCTGCCGGAGCTTATAACTTTCCACTTCCACACAACCCCGCCATTATCAAAGTTTCCTTGTTTAGCCCAGCCATAAAACTTAGAATTTGTGGGCCGTGGCATTATGCCCACCCCTCCTGGATAAGAGAAGTGACCCGCCCCTCCGCCCCCCGCACCCTGTTGCCATCTTTGTTTGTTGTCAGACATCCGTTGCTGCTGTGTGCCATGGCCACTCTTTATCTGCTGAATCCTGTGAGAGTACTGGCACAACAGGCCGCCTTGCCTCAAGCAAGTGACATCGACTGGGTAAGCTGGGATCAGCTAAGCCCCGCGCAACAGGCTAAAGCTCCTGATGGTTGTTGCGGTCTTTATATCGAGCCACCTTTCCCCGCAGTGCCGGGACCTGAGGGCACGCTCATTTTCAATGGTAACAATGTTAATGCAGCCGACAGCGGCATCATTCATGTGGAAGGCAATTTGCTATTGTTGCAACAAGATCTGGTAGTAACTGCCCAGAGTAGCAGTTATGACAACAATACGAAGTCGTTTAAGTTGGAGAACAATGTACAAATTCGCCACCCGGGCGTGTTACTGATCGGCTCCGCAGCAACAGTCGATCAAGCGACTGGCATCAGCACCCTGCAAAATGCCTCTTACATTTTGCACGCAACAGGAGCGCGTGGCAGTGCCGATATTATTGTCCGCACTGATAACAATGGCATTATTACAATCGACAACGGAGTGTACACACGCTGCGAACCTGGCAACAACAGTTGGCTGGTAGCTGGCGACATAGTGCTCAATCCGCAAACCGGACGCGGCACCGCCCGCAATGTCACGCTCAAGGTAAACGATATTCCGGTGCTTTATTTGCCTCGGGTATCTTTTCCCATTAACGATAAACGCGCTAGTGGTTTTCTAGCTCCCATTGTTGGCTCTACACGGGATGGTGGCATCGATTTGGCAGCGCCGTATTATTTAAATCTTGCGCCTAATTATGATGCCACCTTCACACCACGACTGCAGGCAGAACGCGGTGTCATACTTGGACTGGAAGGTCGCTATCAGGGTGATGCATCGCAACATCTGCTGCAAATGCAGTATCTGGAAAATGACCATCTTTACAATAAGGCTGCTCTCAATTTACCCGGCAGCAACAGCCCACCCTCACCCACACGCTGGCTACTTAATTATGATTACTCTGCAGTGTTAGCTCCTGGCTGGAGTGCTGCTGTCGATTATGCTGCTGTCAGCGACTACGAATATTTTCAGGACCTAGGCAACACCGGTCTTTACACAACTACGCAAAGTAACCTTTACCGTTATGCCAGCCTTAATTACCAGGGCAATAACTGGAACTTGACCGCTGCCACCCAAGGTTATCAAATTATCGACCCCACTGTATCGGCCATGTACGAACCTTTTCAAAGCTTGCCTAGGCTCAATCTGGACTCTTATTTTTATCTCGATTCAGGCCTCGAATACGGCGTGGATGCAGAATTTGTGGTGTTTGATCGTACCCTCAAACGATCTCTTTTCAGCCAACAGCAAATTGATGCGGGGGCCTTGGTAAACGGTGCACGCTTGGCACTAACTCCACAACTGAGTCTGCCCTGGTCCAACAATGCGGGGTTTATCACTCCCACCATTAAATACAAATACGCCCAATGGAATTTACAAGATCAGGCTCGCAATAATGACAAGTCACCATCCCGAGGTATCTTTACTGGCAGCGTGGACAGTGGCCTAATCTTCGAGCGTGATATCAATTGGTTTGCCCACACATTGCAGCAAACTTTGGAACCCCGCCTTTTTTTCCTTTACAACCAATACAAAGATCAGCGCGATATCCCGTTATTTGACAGCAGCGATTTGACTTTCAGTTTTAGCCAATTGTTTCGTGACGACCGCTTCAGTGGCAAAGACCGAGTGGGTGATACCAAACAATTTACACTAGCTCTTATGTCTCGCCTTTTTGATAACAAAGGGCACGAAAAAGCCAAGGCAAGTATTGGCCAGATTCAGTATTTTGCTGACCGCCGGGTTACCTTGGTGAACCCACCAGGCCAGACAGAACGTCAATCTGGCTCCGCCCTAGCCGGAGAATTAGGCGGGCAACTGGGGTCCAACTGGCGTACCAACGCGTATATGGAATGGAATACCAGCAGCAACGAAGTGGATGTAGGCAATTTTCAAGTACAATATCAATCGGATCTACAGCACATCTTGAATTTCGGTTACCGTTATCGAGATATTACTGCTCCTTCCATCACCACCGGGCTCAACCACCGTATCAACCAAACAGATGTGTCTGCAATTTGGCCGGTGAGTGCCGACTGGGGCTGGATAACACGTTGGAACTACGATCATTCTAACAAACGCAACCTGGAAACCATTGCCGGTGTGCAATACAGTAATTGTTGTTGGAATGTGCGCATGGTGGCACGCGAGTGGATCGACAATGACGCATTGTTTTTTGGTCTGAATGAGTCCAACACTGGCATCTTTTTGCAATTTGAATTAAAGGGTCTGGGCAATCTTCTGGGCGACAATGTAAGTGGTATTTTGAACAACGGCATAAGTGGGTATCAGGATCGTGAATATGTTCAGTAAATTTTTGCTAAAACTTGCTAGTGTATGTCTGTTAATTGGTATGACACCCACTGGTTTTGCACAACCAATGGCAATGGATAAAGTCGTCGCCATCGTGGATGAAGACGTAGTACTCAAAAGCGAGTTCGATACTCGCTGGACACAAGTGGAAGAGCAAATTGCCAAGGCGACAGGGCCAGTGCCACCACTAGCAGACTTGCGCAAACAAGTACTAGACCAGATCATCGTCGAACACTTGCAATTGCAAATGGCTGAACGTGCCGGAGTACGTGTAGACGACAACCAGCTTAACCAAGCGCTCACTACTATTGCTCAACAAAACAATCTGACTTTCGAACAATTTAGCCAACTTCTACAAGAGCAGGGACTCTACGATGTCACCCGTGAATCCATGCGCAAAGAAATCATAATAGGCCAGTATCAAAATGGCGCGGTCAATCGACGCATCGAAATTTCAAAGCAGGAAATTGAAAACTATTTGCGTTCGGAAACTGGCATTACCGATATTGCGCCTGAATACCACGTTGCCCACATTCTTATTCCCAACAATGGGCAGGCCACCACAGATCGCCAAGGCGAACTTGCCAATCTTTTGTACGCAGAACTGATCAAAGGAGCCAGCATTACGCAGATGGCAGAAGCTCGTCAGATTAGTGGCATGGAAGTCAGCGGTGCTGATCTTGGCTGGAACAAAATTGAAACCCTACCGTCCATTTTTGCCGAAGTAGTTCCAACTCTGGAAGCTGGCGCAGTGAGCCAACCTTTTACCAGTCCCAATGGTTACCATATCGTGCAAGTTTTGGAAACGCGTGGCGGTTCCGTGTTGAAAATGAATCAGTCGCAAGTCCGTCATATTCTCATCAAGCCTAATGAAATCCGCACTGAAGCGCAGTCCGAAGCACTCATCAAGGAACTCTACCAACGCATCCTAAACGGTGAAGATTTTGGCGATATCGCCCGCCAGAATACTAACGACGCTAACTCCATAGTCAGTGGCGGCAATCTTGGTTGGGTTTACAAAAGTATGGTGCCCGATGATTTTATGGCAGTCGTAGATGCCACGCCTATTGGTGAAATGTCGGCTCCTTTCCGCGCTACCACCGGTTGGCACATCGTCGAAGTACTCGATCGTCGCGTGGAAGACATGACCAATGAAAACCAACAATTTCAGGCGGAAAAACTCCTGCGTCAACGCAAGTTTGAGAACGAACTGGAAAACTGGCTGGCCGAAATCCGCGACACTTCCTACATTGATATCAAGGAATTCTAGAGCCGCAAAGATGAATATTTCCCTGGCTCTTACTCCGGGCGAACCCGCCGGTATCGGGCCAGATCTGTGCATCCAACTAGCACAAACTCATAGCTTTCCCTTTGAGTTGGTGGTGATTGCCGATCCAACCCTTTTGCTTGAACGCGCCCAACTGCTGAATCTCCCGTTGCATATTCGTGAATACCACAGTGGTGTGTTTGCTCCCGCAGCAGCAGGAGAATTACTGGTTTTACCAATTAATACAGCGGCACCTTGCATCGGCGGTGTACTTAACCCCGCCAACGCTCAGTACGTGCTGAACACACTGGAACGCGCAACTGCAGGTTGTTTAAATGCCGAATTTCAAGGCCTAGTTACTGGTCCGGTACAAAAAAGCATTATTAATGATGCGGGTATTCATTTCAGTGGTCATACCGAATTTCTAGCACAACGCTCCGGAATAAATACGGTAGTGATGATGCTAGCAACACCCGGCTTACGGGTGGCACTGGCTACTACCCATATTCCTCTGTCGGCAGTTTCATCCACTCTGACACAAGACTTGCTGACTAGGGTGCTGCAAATTTTGCATCACGATCTGCGCCAATTATTTGGCATTGCCAACCCACGAATTGTGGTAGCAGGGCTCAATCCACATGCTGGTGAAAATGGTCATTTAGGCAGCGAAGAAATCACTATCATCACACCCGTTCTGCAAGCATTACGCATGCAGGGCATGCAACTGATAGGACCACTGCCCGCTGATACTTTGTTCACTCCCAAATATTTGGATCATGCTGATGCGGTGCTAGCCATGTACCACGATCAAGGCTTGCCTGTGCTCAAATACAAAGGCTTTGGCAAGGCTGTGAATATTACGCTGGGGCTGCCCTTCATTCGAACCTCCGTGGATCATGGCACGGCGCTAGATCTGGCCGGAACAGGCAAAGCCGAGTTGGGTAGTTTGCTTGCTGCCATCGACACTGCTATAGAAATGGCGCAACTGGCTGGGGCAACACAATCTTGAAAGTAGATGACTTTTCGCATCGTGCGCGGAAACGTTTCGGGCAGAATTTTTTGCACGATCAACACGTAATTGCCCGCATAGTCAAAGCTATTACGCCGCGTACTGACCAGTTTTTGGTCGAAATTGGTCCAGGCCAAGGCGCCATTACCGAGCCTTTGCTAGCCAGCAGCGGCCAAGTGACCACCATCGAAATTGACCGCGATCTAGCCGCCCAACTGCGCTCTCGTTTTGATGCTCATCCCGGCTTCAAACTTATCGAAATGGATGTGCTGAAATTTGATTTTGCCAGCCTTGATTGTGCTGCTGGTGCTATGCGCATCCTTGGCAATTTGCCTTACAACATTTCTACACCACTGTTGTTTCATCTATTAAACTACCATGGGCTGATTCATGACATGGTATTTATGTTGCAACTGGAAGTGGTGAACCGTCTTGCCGCCCAACCTGGCGAAGCTGACTATGGCCGCCTCAGTGTGATGATGCAGTACTTCTGTAAAGTCGAAAAACTGTTCAAGGTGCCACCCAGTGCTTTTGTGCCACAACCTAAAGTGGACTCCGCCATTGTCAAACTCACTCCGTGGCGACCTTTGCCACATCCTGCACGTAATTTTAGTACCTTTGCTAATGTGGTTCGTACTGCGTTTAACCAACGTCGCAAGACTATCCGAAATACACTTAAAACTTTGATGGATGGCGAACTAATGGCACAGTTGCAACTGGATTTGAACTTGCGCCCCGAAAACCTCAGCCTAGCTGACTATGTTAGAATCGCAGACCTTATGGATCAGCAAAGTGAACTCAAGTGAGTAGTAATATAGCCCAGGAATGCGGAGTGGATATCAAGGTTTCTACTCAATATCTTAAACAACAGTCCGATCCGGCGCGTGAGTCTTATGCGTTTGCCTACACTATCACCATCACCAACAATCGCCCACTGCCAGTAAAACTATTGAGTCGCCACTGGATCATCACCGATCAAAACAACAAGGTTGAAGAAGTTAAAGGTAATGGTGTTGTCGGCCAACAACCTGTGATCGGCCCCGGTCAAACTTATCAATATTCCAGCGGCGCTGTGCTCAGCACTGAAACTGGTGACATGAAAGGAAGTTATACGATGCAGTGTACTTCGGGTGAATCTTTTGCTGCGCCCATTCCGCTGTTCGTGCTTGCTGTTCCTCACATGCTGCATTAATTGATCTTTCGGAGGCAGCAGCAGTGGCAACCTATGCAGTAGGTGACATTCAAGGTTGTTACGACCAACTACGACAACTGTTAGACAAAGTCCATTTCTCTCCTGGTATCGACCGCTTGTGGGGAGTGGGCGACATGATCAATCGTGGCCCACAATCACTTGAAACTCTACGATTTTTGAAACAACTTGGCACCAACTACACCGGCATTCTGGGCAACCATGATTTGCATTTTTTGGCGCTGGCCTCTGGCGCATTTAAAAACGGCAAAATGACAAGTCTGTTGCCACTCATAGCAGCACCCGACAGCCACGAGTTGTTCGAGTGGGTACGAAATCTACCTTTGGCCCATGTCGAAAAAATTGACACCACCAGCGGCAGAAAAAAGTTTCTGATGATTCATGCTGGCATAGCGCCAGGATGGAAGTTCAAACAAACCCTTGGGTATGCCCAAGAAGTGGCGAGTGTGTTGCAAGGGCCGGACTATTTGCATTTTCTGCAGCAGATGTATGGAGACTTACCCGCCACCTTCAGTGAGCAACTCAAGGGCATGGAACGCTTACGTGTTATTACCAATATCCTGACACGATTGCGATTTTGTACGGCAACAGGCCGCATGAATCTCAAACTTACAACCGGCCCTGGCACCGCTACCAAAAATTTCCTGCCATGGTATGAATATCAAAAACTCAAACCAGACCGCGTGTTGTTGTTTGGACATTGGGCTACACTCGACGGCATAACCGGCAAGGACAATATTCACGCCCTGGATTCTGGTTGCGTATGGGGTCGCTGCTTAACCTTGCTGCGACTTGAAGATGGCGAACGTATATCTGTGCAGTGCAACGACTTATGAACATCTATCTGGTAGGAGGGGCAGTACGCGACCGCTTACTTGGCTTGCCGGTCAAGGATCGTGACTGGGTAGTGGTTGGCGCCACGGTTGCACAAATGCTGGAACAAAAATATGTGCAGGTGGGTCGTGATTTCCCGGTTTTTTTACATCCACACAGCAAAGAAGAATATGCCCTCGCCCGCACAGAACGAAAAAGCGGCAAGGGTTATACCGGTTTTGTGGTACACGCCCAGCCCGATGTCACGATTGAACAAGACTTGCAACGCCGCGATCTGACCATCAATGCCATCGCAGAAAGTACCAGTGGCGAACTTGTAGATCCCTACAACGGTAAAGCAGATTTAGCCGCTCGAATCCTACGCCATGTTTCACCCGCTTTCGCCGAAGACCCCTTGCGAGTTTTAAGGGTTGCAAGATTTGCGGCGCGTTTTGCGCGACTAGGATTTACCATAGCACCGGAAACTCTCGCCCTAATGCAAACGATTACGGCTAGTGGCGAATTGCAACATCTAGTAGCCGAACGTGTGTGGCAGGAAATTGACAGTGCACTGGCCACTGGGTCGCCGCAAGTATTTTTACAAGTGTTGCAAGACTGCAATGCACTTGCTGTGATCCTGCCAGAACTTCACAATTTATTTGGAGTACCGCAGCCGCGCAAATTTCATCCGGAAATTGATACAGGAATTCATACCCTTATGGCACTTGAACAAGCGGCCTCTATCAGTACCAACACCGTGGTGAGGTTTGCCGCGATGGTGCATGATCTTGGCAAAGCAGCCACCCCAATGGACTTATGGCCTGCCCATACAGGGCACGAGCAACTCGGAGCCAAGTTAATTGAAGCAATGTCGCAACGCTTGAAAGTACCCAATGAACACCGCGAACTTGGCATCATGGTGAGCCTACATCACACCCGCTGCCATCGCGCCAACAGCCATACTGCTGAAGAGTTGTATACCACTGTCGAAGTGACGGATGCTGTGCGTCGCCCACAACGATTCGAGCTATTTCTGCTGGCATGCGAAGCCGATGCCAGAGGTCGGCTGGGCTTGGAAACCGAAGCCTATCCACAAGCGGATATTTTGCGCGCTGCTTTAGTCGCAGCGAAACATACAGACATCAAACCCCTAGTGGCTTTGCACACAAATCCAGAAGCGCTCGGTGCGGCAATTCGGCAGGCACGCATCAAACAGATAGCCGGTCAATAATTGATGAAAATAATGGCAAAAAATTCAGTCAATCGTGTCGCCCTTATTACCGGTGGTGCAGTCCGTATTGGGGCCGCCATCGTCCGTCATTTGCATGCAGCCGGTTATCGCGTATTGATCCATTACAACCAATCGCAGCAATCGGCCCAACATCTTGTCGGCGAGCTGAATACTGTCCGTCCAGATTCAGCGCACTGTTTACAAGCTGACTTACTCGACCTTGAGCAAGTCTCGACGCTAGCTCAAGAAAGCATTCAGCAGTGGGGGCAGGTGGATGTATTAATCAACAATGCTTCGAGCTTTTATCCGGTACCGCTGGCCGAGCTCAGTGCTGCCAAGTGGGATGTCATGCTGGGCAGTAATGCCAAAGCCCCCTTGTTTCTATGTCACCACCTGCAACACACCTTGCGCCACCAAGAAGGATCTATCGTAAATATCGTCGACAGTACCGCCTTGCATGGCCTAGCCGACTTTACGCCCTACTCCATGGCAAAAGCCGCACTTGCGAATATGACACAAGCCCTAGCACGCGAGTTTGCACCAACGGTAAGAGTGAATGCAATTTCTCCCGGCGCCATTTTATGGCCGGAATATGCGGGTGGCGTAAGTGAAACAGAAAAACAAAAACGCTTGGCACACACAGCACTCGGTCGCATCGGAACCCCTGATGACATTGCCCATGCTGTGTTATTTTTGATTCGGGATGCGAGTTATATAACAGGGCAGATAATTGCAGTGGACGGTGGCGCAGGCCTAGGCATATAAAATTTTGGTGGTAATGGCAATGCCATTCAATTAAGGATAGTGGCTTAGCTTGGAATTTGCTTTTTTATGTTTGTGTTTGGTGATGATTGCTACCTACATCAGGAGCAGGCATGAACACTTCCATATGGCTGTCATCTGCTTCCCTGCCGACGAAGCCTCCTAAAGCAGGTAGCAGTCATCACATTCTTGGTCAAATATAAATTCAAAATGCGCTACTACTCATGTACCAATACTCAATTGCGTAGCGACTTTTACACTTAAAGCTTTCTGATTTTTTAATTTAAGCCACGTCGTTCTAATAGCGGCTCTACATTGGGCTTTGCGCCACGAAACTTCATAAACAAACCAAGCGCATCTTCACTACCCCCCTTAGATAACAGGGTATCGCGGAAATGTTGTCCATTGGCACGCGTCATACCGCCGTTTTCCTTGAACCATTCAACAGAGTCGGCATCCAGCACTTCGCTCCAGATGTAGGAATAATAACCAGCAGAATAACCACCCATGATGTGCGAGAAATACGGCAGCCTGTAACGCGGGGGCAACATATCGAGATTAGCCCCTGCAGCAGTTAAAGAGTCTGCTTCAAATTGCATTAAATTTTGGGCGCTTGGTACTTGCTCGGGATTTAATTGATGCAGGGCCATGTCCGTGTATGAAGCCATCAATTGTTCACTGGTGGCAAAACCCTGATTAAACAGCTGCGACTCCAGCAGTTTGTCGAGCAATTCTGTTGGCATAGGTGCACCCGTTTGATAATGCACCGCATAATTACGCAGCACCTCGGGCCAGGTTGCCCACATTTCGTTAACTTGCGAGGGAAACTCGACAAAGTCACGCGGTACATTTGTGCCCGAAAATGAAGGATAAGTCACATTGGAAAACATACCGTGCAAGGCATGTCCAAATTCATGAAATAGGGTGATCACATTGTCGAATGTCAGCAGCGTTGGTTCGCCAGCCAAAGGTTTGAGGATATTGTGATGATTGCCAATTACTGCCTTAGTACCCAGTAGTTTTGATTGCGGCACGTAATCATTCATCCAAGCACCGCCGTTTTTACTGGGTCTGGCATAGGGATCGAAGATAAACAAAGCCAGTGTTGTGCCATCAGTATCAAACACCTCGAACACACGTACATCTTCCTGGTACACGGGCAAATCAGTACGTTCCTTGAAGGTAACACCGTAGATTTGATTAGCGGCAAAAAACACGCCTTTTTCCAGCACGTTGTTCAATTCAAAATACGGCCGTAATTGTTCTTCATCAAAGTTGAATCGTTCTAGTTTTACTTTTTCTGCATAATAATCCCAGTCCCAAGCGGCTAGCTGCAAGTCAACACCATCGGCCCGAATCTGTGCTTGCAAGTCTGCGGCTTCCCGCTTGGCAAAGGCGATGGCACGTGGCATCAAATCTGCCAACTGTTGATTAACCGCTGCTGCTGTTTGCGCAGTTTGTTTTTCCAGCACATAAGCAGCATGGTTCGCATACCCCAACAATTGCGCCCTTTGTGCCCGCAAGCTGACGATTCTGCTAACGATAGCGGTATTATCAAATTCGCCACCACTACTGCCGCGTGCCAGCGATGTTTCCATAATACGTTGGCGTAAACTGCGATTTTCCAGCGCAGCTAGTACGGGTTGACCGCTAGTATTGACCAAGGAAAGCACATATTTTCCTGGTAAATCGCGGGCTATTGCCGTATCAGCCGCGGCTTGAATTTCGACCTGGGTCAAGCCCGCCAACTCTTCACTGCTGTCTACCACCACAGCCGCGGCATTCACGCCATTGAGCACATTTTGACTAAACTGCGTTTCTAGTTCAGCCAGCTCGGTATTAAACGTTCGCAGAATGTCTTGCTGCGAGGCATTGAGCTGAGCCCCTGCGCGGACAAAGTCTTTATAATTTTCTTCAATCAGCAATATTGACTCTGCATCCAACGCCAAAGTTTCTCGTTGTTCATACAAACTTTTTACACGCCCAAACAGCGCAGTGTTAAGGAGAATTGCGTCGGAATGGGCCGAAAGTCGGGGCGACATCTCAACTTCAATAGCTTGTATAGCCTCATTGGTATGCGCTGAACTCATGGAAAAAAACACCGAAGCAACCCGATTTAGCAACTGCCCGGATTGCTCGAGTGCAAGCATAGTGTTGGCAAAAGTAGGTAACTCTGTTTGCCCGGTTATCAAGTCTATTTCAGCAAGCTGATCGCTCATGCCACGCTCGAAGGCAGGCAGATAATGTTCAGTGGTAATCAGATCAAAGCGGGGGAACTGCAAATCTAGCGTGCTAACAGTGAAGAATGGATTGTCGATTACAGCCATATTTTGGGATTCGGTTGGGAGGGCAACCACATTGGCTCCAGACACAGAATTTTCGGTGGTTACGTTATCCGAACAAGAACTTACGCAGATAATACTGACCAAGCTACAAAATAATCGTCTGGCTGCCATATATAGACCCCCTGCTCGTTGCTAATGTTTAAACATATACAAATGCACCTGCCAAAGCTCCCACGGATGGGACTTGTATTCAAGCATTGAAACAGGCAACCACCAGGCCCGACGGGCAAAATTGTCTACCATCTCCCCACACAATGGCGTTGAAAAATTCTTATGCGTTGGCGCGCAGCAAGGTCAAGATGCCAATCCCGACAAATCCAGCACCAGCAATAAGTTGCAGATTTTTGGGTGTAATAAAACCGGAGATAAAACCACCTGCGAGCACACCCAGCGCCGAAGTTGTTATCAGCGCCAGAGAGGAACCGGCAAACACAGTCCATTTGCTGACCTCTTTATCGGCAGAAAACAACAGGGTAGCAAGTTGCGTTTTGTCACCCAACTCAGCCACAAAAACTGTAAAAAAAACAGCTGCGAATATTTTTATATCCATTGATGAATCCTTTGGTATTAAGTTACAAGTTTAACGATTAAAAGCGTCTTTTTTTACCAGACTCACTAAGGGCAGCCCGTCGGGAGAATTAAGTTCTGCAACAATTAGGAATCCACATTTCTGGTAAAAACTGATTCCTGGATAATTCGCCTTGGCAGTTTGTACTATAAAAGACTTCTCTGGGTATAGTTGAATCATGTATATCAGCAGAGCAGTTCCCAACCCTTGCCTCATATGAGTAGGTGCCACCACCAGCGCGTCGATATAAACGTCATTGTGCATCACCACAATTTCGATGGCTGCAAACAAACTTTGCTCATCTCCTATGCCATAAAAGCGGGATTGTGAATTCTGAATTTTTTTTTGGGTGCGCTGTAACGGGAAAAAATGTGTCACCCCAAGCAAACCCGCTTCAACTTTATAGGCGGCCTGCATCAACTGGTACAACTGCGCGGCGATCGTAGGAGACCGCGCCGAAAGTTTTATTATCTGGAGATCTGGTTGAGTAGTTTGCATAGAAATCAGCCGAACATTAGCGTGAAGGAACCCAGCGGAAAAACTCTGCCGTTCACCACTACGTCCACTCGGTGTAAACCGGCATAATGTTTGCGAGTGGTCATGTTAGAGAGCGAAACTTTTTTGGATAAAGGCAATTTTTCCCCGCCCAAAATTTCTACAGTTTTTAATTTAAATACTTTGGCATTGCTAAAACCGTTTGATTTTACATAATGAATTTGAAAATCCACCAGCACACGTTGCTGTTTACTTGCAGTGGAAACCAGCACAAAAGCAATTACTACTGAGCTGCCTATTGTTGGTTTAAGCGGGGTTATAGCCACCTTTGTGATTGCAACTTTTGCTAAGTTGCCAAAACCCAGCACTGTCAAAGCACCGGGTTCTGATCGTTTTACTGCAGTACGCAATGCATGTTCTACCAACCATTGCCGTTCTTTACTGGCACCTTGCAGCCAGCGTTGTGCAGTGGCAAATAACATTTCGGGATGATCCTTGCCAATATCATTTAGGTTGTTGGCAACAGACCGTCTTACATAAATTTCAGGATCATCTTTTAATAATTCCAACAATTGCAGCACCGGCTCAGGACGCAGCTGAAACTGACGCAAACGCGATGCCCAGGGTAAACGCGGGCGTGTACCTTCTGAAACCAATCTGCGGACATGATGGTTGGAATCATGAGCCCATTCGTGCAACCGCGCCAAAGTTTCTGTCGGATAACGCTCAAGGAAAGGTCGAATGCTGAACTCAGCAGTGAATTTTTGCGTCAAAATATACTGGGCTTGCATTGACGCTTCGAAATAATCCAGACCAAAATCACGAATAAAAAATATATGAGGCATAAATAAAAAGGATGTCATGCCTAACTGGGCATGGTGACTGTGCGGTTGTTTTGTCGAAGCCATTAACAAGGTGAGTGCTTGACCATAATCGGCCGGCAAATGGTTGTGCAACGCGTTGGCAATCTGGCGAGCACGTGACATCAATTCCAGCTGTTCGTAACCTTTGAGAGCTTCTTTAAGAAAACTTGTGGCGGGGAATTCTGGCTCTACAGCCAACAACATTTGTGCAATTGTATGCACAATTGATGTGCCAAATTGATGTTTAAGAAGTTCAGCCATCGTAAGTGTCGTTTTCAGTAAGACTGAGTTGGTAAAGATCCCATTTTCAAATCCTTGCCATGTCAGACTACCTAATAATTCAGACTTTTAATTGCGTCGATATGACCCGACCATGCCAATTAAAATTGACCGGACTTATTTTTTGGGGTTGTTTGGCAAATGCCTGCCAAAGTTCGCCATAGGTTCGCTTTAGAATGGGATGTTTCTTTTTGGGCGCTATTTGTGCAAGCGGCCACAAGACATAAGCAACTTCGACAATTTCCGGCCGGGGAAGTCTAATGCCATCAAAGTTGCCAACCTTGTCGCCGTAAGTCAGCACATCTATATCCAGTGTTTTAGGTGCGAGGCGAGTCGCGCCCGGATCGCGACCCTGTTTCATTTCTATTTTTTTCAGGAGTAATACAAGCTCCTGCAGCGGCAGTTCTGTATTGATTCCAACCACCATATTTAAATAATCTGGCCCCTGGTAGCCGTTGGCCTGACTTTTGAATACCGAAGAGAGTGAGAGGTCAGCAAATCGCATGAGCAAGACATCAAGACCGGAGGCGATATTATTTTCCGGATCAATATTGCTACTCAGCCCCAGGGTGACCCACACCACTAGTTACCCATCCCCGCTGGCTTTACACCTCGCTCGACCATTACGCCTACTTCTTTGGCGCCAGTGATTGCTGCTGGTTTACTGACACGAACTCTTACCCAGGGTACGTCGAATTCAGTGCGGAGCAGTGTGGCGATTTTTTCAGCCATAGTTTCGAGTAATTTAAGCTCGCTACCTTCGATAAATTCGGTGATGCGCACACACACACTCTTGTAATCAAGCACATGAGCGATGTCGTCGGTGGCGGCGGCCTGACTGTTATCACGAGCCATATCGAGATCGACAGTGACTGGCTGTTTGATTTCGCGTTCCCAGGCATAAACCCCGATCACAGTTTTTACTTCGAGTCCCCTAACGTAAACGATGTCCATGCTCTTTCCTGCTGCGTGTGATGTACAAGTGAATTAATTAAGACAGTGCGGGTAAACTTTCTAGATTCCAGCGCGGACGTGCGTAAATACCAAGATCGTCTCGTTGACCAGCTAACAAACGCTGACAACCTGCATAGGCAATCATGGCACCATTGTCGGTGCAATATTTGAGATGTGGATAGTACAGCTGGCCTTTTTCTTCCTTGGCCAATATCGCCAACTCTGCGCGCAAACGAGTGTTGGCACTAACACCGCCGGCAATCACTAAGGTCTTCATGCCCGTGTGAGCAAACGCGCGACGACATTTGATTACCATGGTGGCTACTACGGCTTCCTGAAAAGCATGGGCGATGTCGGCTTTGGTTTGTTCATCCAGTAAATTGTCGTGTGTGTGCGCTTGCACGGTATTGAGAGTAAATGTTTTCAACCCACTGAAACTGAAATCCAAACCCGGACGATTGGTCATCGGGCGCGGGAAAATAAATCGTCCCGCCGCTCCTTGTTGCGCCAGCTTCGCGACATGTGGGCCACCAGGATAAGGCAGACCTAACATTTTGGCGACTTTATCGAAAGCCTCACCGGCTGCATCGTCCAGAGATTCGCCAATGACTGTATATTTTCCGATTGCTTGCACCGCGACCAACTGGGTATGACCACCAGAGACCAGCAGCGCAACAAAAGGAAAGCTTGGCCCATTCGGTTCTAGCAATGGTGCCAGCAGATGACCTTCCATGTGATGCACCCCAATGGTTGGGATGTTCCAGGTCATGCCAAGAGATCTGCCTATTGCACCACCAACTAACAACGCGCCTGCCAAACCTGGCCCTGCCGTGTAAGCAATGCCATTGATGTCAGCACCCATGCAATTTGCCTTGGTCATCACTTCGCGTATCAAGGGTAATGTTTTACGAATATGATCGCGGGATGCGAGTTCCGGCACTACACCACCGTAACGCTGATGCAATTCAATTTGACTGTAGAGCACTTCTGCCAAAATCCCAGCATTACTGTCGTACAAGGCTATCCCAGTTTCATCGCAAGAAGTTTCTATACCGAGCACTAACATGCTAACCGAACACTAAACCAGAATTTTTGGGAGGCGCATCATACCATAGCGCCTGCGCTGATTTGGCCCACAGCTGTGAGCCAAAAGTGTCGTGATAATATTAGAGGCAAGTTGTTTAACACGTGGATAATTAATAATGAAAGCATTTGTGGTGAAAGCAGGCAGTACAACTTTTGCTGATCTCGCTTTGGTGGAAAAAGCTAAGCCTATTGCAGGTCCCGGCGAAATCCTGGTGCAGATGCGAGCTGCGTCTATCAATTATCGGGATTTACTCATCCCGCTCGGGCGTTATTTTGGTGGCACCGTTACTGCCGATATCATTCCCATGTCTGATGGTGCTGGTGAAGTAGTGGCCTTGGGCAGCGGTGTAAGTCGTTTTAAGTTGGGTGATCGTGTAGCTGGAACTTTTTTTCGGAACTACATCGACGGCCCGCCAGCCCAAGTTGAGCGTCCAGCGCTGGGATCTCCCGTTGATGGTGTGCTGGCCGAATATGTCGTGTTCAACCAGCAGGATGCCGTGCTGATTCCTACTAATCTTTCCTATGCCGAAGCTGCCACCTTGCCATGCGCTGGAGTAACTGCTTGGCATGCCTTGATGGTGAGTGGAAAACCCGTCAAGGCAGGAGAAACGGTGCTGGTGTTGGGCACCGGTGGCGTTTCGTTGCATGCATTGCAATTTGCGAATGCGGTTGGAGCGCGTGTGATTGTCACGTCCTCAAGTGATGAAAAACTCACCAAAGCAAGACTTTTGGGCGCGGTAGCCACCATCAATTACCTTAAATTTCCGCTGTGGCACGAAGAAGTAATGCGCCTGACCAATGGTCATGGTGCTGACTGTGTGATCGAAGTTGGAGGTGCCGGCACCTTGAAGAGTTCGATGCTATCTTTGGCCTACGCGGGCAAGATCGCCATGATTGGCGTGTTGGCAGGGTTTACCGGTGATACTAATCCACATCCTGTCATGCTGAAGGGCGGTAGCATGCATGGCATTTTTGTTGGCAATCGCGCCATGTTCGAGCAGATGAACCGAGCAATTGAGATCAACGATATTCACCCGGTCATCGACCGCGTGTTTACCTTTGCGGATGCAGCGCAAAGCTTTCCCTACCTGCAAAGCCAGTCCCATTTTGGCAAGGTTGTCATCAGTTTCATCTGATATATAGTGACCTTCCTTTGTGGGCAGAGAAAGCAACGACTGAAAAAACCTCAATTAAGCACCACTGGCAGGGAACTAAACCTCATTAATCCGACACTAAGCTAAACAGGCGCTCGTTTGCTTAGGTTGGCGTCTGAATTTAAAGCTATATATTTGACACTCATCAAAACTAGCCGAAAACACAGCAAAACCGCAAAACAGTTACACCTTAAGATTCAAAAAAGTACCGCAGTAATTGAGTCCGATCCAACTTCTCGCATGAAAAGCAACGGTTGTAAGGGTTAAATTTGAGCACTGCTGATCATCTACTTTCAAGATTGTGGACAATCAGGGTTATGCAAAGGCCATTTTTTATGCATAATCGACCTCCGATTGCTCCCTGACAGTAGCCTTAAAGAAGAGACATAGAGAGTTTAGTGCGTGCAATTTAAAAGTACCCAAATAGCTAGTATCTTACTGATAGCATTGACGTTAACCGCCTGTGGAAGTTTTCGCACCGTCGCTAATACACCCAATTTGGAAGACTCACCAGCCGCCGCTGCCACACCTGTTTACAAGGCGCAGGTAGTCGAAATTCTAGTGTCTGAAGCCGATGGTCGTGGTAATCAGGCCATTCCTGAAGGAGCAGTCACTGAAGATGGCGACTCCACTGTACAGCCTTTAACCCCCACCATCGCCATGACTGCAAATCGAATAGTCGAACGGACTATAAACGATTATTTGCAAAATCGACGCTCCATGTTGCGTATGTGGATCAGCCGCAGCCAAACCTATTTCCCCATGATTGAAAAAATCTTTGCCCAAGAAGAAGTGCCCGATGAACTGAAATACATAGCCTTGGGAGAAAGCAGCCTAAATCCGACTATTCGCAGCACTGCTGGAGCCGTGGGTATGTGGCAGTTCATGTCGGCAACAGCCAGAAGCGAAGGGTTAAGGGTAGACTCTTGGGTGGACGAACGCAGAGACCCTGAAAAATCTACCCGTGCTGCTGCCCGGCATTTAAAAGCGCTGAATGAAAGCTATAGCGGCAGTTGGCATTTGTCCCTAGCCGGTTACAACTGCAGTTATCGCTGCATCACACGTGCTGTGGAACAAGCTGGTGGCTCTCTTGTTGACCCACCTTCCTATTGGGATATCTACCCCAACCTGCCACGTGAAACCCGAGAATTTGTACCCCGTTACATTGCTGCCGCTTTGATTGTGTCCAACCCGTCAATGTATGGTATCGAAGTGGACAATTTTGACCAAGAACTGGCTTACGATGAAGTCAGTATTTACGGCATGCTGAGCCTAGAAGATGCTGCCCGACTTGCCGGCACGGACCTAGCTACCATCCACAATCTTAATCCTTCCCTCTTAAAAGCAACCCTACCTGAAGGTAGCGAAGCGTATACGCTCAAAATACCATTCGGTTCCTACGATCACTTCATCACATCGTTTGATTTGGAAATGCCCAGCGGTTTTGCTGGCACTGGCGAATACATTGTTAATAGTGGCGACACCCTTGGCAAAATTGCGCAGCAGTTTGATGTGAGCGTTGAAGAATTACAGACGGCCAATAACATCAGCAGCCATTTGATTCAGATTAACCAAAAATTGCTGGTACCCGGCATGGGTGGAACCAGCAGCATAAGCATTGCAAGTACTGAGCGTACATTTGTCTCTTACGGTGACCGCCAGTACAGGCCAATTGAATTAGGCCCTGAATTCCGACTGGTGCATCAATCAGGCTCAACGGCCGAAACTCCGCTGATGGCAGTTAGCCTAGAACAGACAGCGGCTGACGAAGGTGTGCTTAACCTGGTACCCACCATCTACAAAGTGCAAACGGGTGATACCCTAGGTGCTATTTCCCAGCGATATGGTGTTTCAGTTGCAAGCATCCAACAAGCCAACAATATTCGTGGTACCGCCATTTTTGCCAATCAGGAATTAACAATTCACTCCGCCGCAAGGACACTACAGAAACCTGTAAAGCCAGTTGAAAACAAAACCTATCAAGTTCAACGTGGTGATAATTTATCTGGCATAGCCACTCGTTTTGGAGTGAGCGTGGATAACCTCAAACGCTGGAACAGCCTGCGGAATAATTTGATTTATCCAGGCCAGAGCTTAGTGCTAAATTAAGTCCGCCTAACACTGACACCTGCGAGTCACCTCTAACTTCCCACCCTTTAGTTTTAGCAAATGCATTGGATTTAGCCCCAATCTCTTTGCTCAAACCAGCATTTTTTTAATAAGCGCCACCGCCTGCACGATACGTCCACCACTCTTAATATCTTCCACAATACGGGCAAGATACTGATCAATTTCCTGTTCGTAGTCATTCCAGAACAAGGCCTTGTCGGCAGACATTGGCTGCTTGATAACCGCATACACCGCTGTATAAAGCTCGCGCGTTAAGGGTGAAATAGTCTGACTAGCATCATAGTGACCACACACAATTCTGCTGCGCAATTCACTGGCCTGCACCCCAAACAACAAGGCGACCGCCATGTGGTGCTGAAATATTTCCACGGCCCTACGCGTGAGGTTAGCAGAACCATAACCTTGACTATTGATATTCTGATTAAACCCTTCGGCATGACTCGGGAAATGAGTCACCAAGGAATTCGCGTAAAAACTGAGTTGCGGCATGATGCAATTGCCACAAATTTGTAAACTTTGCAGCCCCCCATTCACTGCCCGCTCGGTATTTCCCACCAGCATTGCCGACAGCCCATTACTGAAGGCGGGGGTTGCCGCCATCGCAATCTGAATGTCGAGATGCTTGGCTAACAGAGCAATGTGGTAGCGCAACTGATCCATTCCCACTCCAACGTACTGCCCAAGAAAATTACCCCCGTGATACGTAAGTCCACGAGTGTGATCGACCAGTGGGTTGTCAGTAGCAGAGTTCATTTCAATTTCTATCTGGCTGGCAATTAGACGAATACCATCCACGATAGGGCCAGTATATTGCGGCAAACATCGTAGTGAATAACGATCCTGAATGGGTTGGTCGCCACCCCGAAACTCGTGTTGTCCATCGAGCTCATCGGCAATCAGTTTAGAGCCACTGAGCAACTGCAACATCACAGCCGCAGACGTCACCTGACCCGGTAATGGTTTGTGCTCACTGATGTAAGGATGGAAGGACTGATTGGTAGCGCCCAAGCCTTGAAACAACAACCCATGTGCTCCAAACGCCAACGCGAGTAAATTTTGGGTATCAAAGACACAACCCGCTGCAATGGCTGTCATCACCGATGTGCCATTGACCATGGCCAACCCTTCTTTTGGACCAAGCTTCACTGTACCTATGCCCAATTTTTCGACCAAGCTGCGCGCGCCTATTACCTCACCCTGATAATCTGACTTCCAGCCATCATCAAGACCAATAAGATTGGCTGTTATATAGGCCAAAGGCGACAAATCTCCACTAGCACCAATTGAACAAAACTCGTAGACATGCGGAGTGGCGCCTTCATTCAGAAAGGTCTGCATCCGTTCAATCAGCCCCATACTAATACCAGAGGCCCCTCGTAGATGTGAATTCATCCTTATCAACATGGCGCCGCGCACATCTGATCCCGGAATCCTGTTCCCTGTGCCCACTTTGTGAAACCAGGGGATGTTATTTTGCAATTCAACAGATTGCTCTTTGGATATAGTCTTGTATGCCATGGCACCGAAGCCACTTGTTACGCCATAAATGGGCTGATTATCGGCTACTGCTTTAAGTATGAATTCGTTGGATAATCGCACACGCTCCTGAACTAGAGGGTCGCTGGAAATACCAACCGCCCCACCTGCACGCGCCACTTTGATCATCTGGGCAATGGTAAGCCCTTGACCGGAAAGGGTTATTTTTTCAACCTTGGAGTTCATTATTATTGCCCGAAACGCATGTCTAAGTTTCATTATTATACCGATTAACTTTTGCAATTGGTCTCCTTACCCCTTACAATCCGCAACCCTAAAACCGTCCTCGGTTATAGCATTTTTCATTAAACGCATTACTTGTTACGGGAAACATCTATGCCAGTAGTAAGAATCAAAGAAAACGAGCCTTTTGATGTGGCTTTGCGTCGCTTTAAACGCTCCTGCGAGAAGGCAGGTGTATTAGCCGAAGTTCGTCGTCGTGAGTTCTACGAAAAACCTACCTCTATCAGAAAACGCAAAGCTGCTGCCGCAGTCAAACGTAATCAGAAGAAAGTATCTCGCGAAACTCGTCGCACACAGCGCTTGTTTTGATCCGGTTGTTGCCCTGTCATGGCTGATCATCCCTTAAAGGCCCAAATTACCGAGGCCATGAAAGATGCCATGCGAGCGCGTGCGAAAGAGCGTTTGGGTGCAATTCGTCTGATTTTGTCCGAACTTAAAAAAATTGAGGTGGACGAACGTATTGATATCGATGATACCCGCGTGATTAGTGTGCTGGACAAAATGGTCAAGCAACGGCGCGAATCCATCAAACTATACCAAGCTGGCGGCCGCGAAGAACTGGCCGCTGTAGAGCAGGCAGAAATTGAAGTCATTCAAAACTTTCTGCCAATCGCTCTTACTGCAGATGAAATCAAAGCCATTCTAGATTTGGCAATCGCGGAAACCGGTGCCACTTCTATGAAAGACATGGGCGCAGTCATGAACATTGCACGACCACAATTACTTGGTCGTGCTGACATGGGCCTTGTGAGCCAACTTGTAAAGCAACAACTCTCCTGACCCTCTCGCTACAACTGCCTGATTACTACGTTTTTGCGGTATGCTCACCCTGGAACGTCTGAGCACTGATTACCTTTGGCAGGAAATATCAAACCCTCGACAATATCCAGCTTCAATAAAATTTCGCCCGTATTTACACCAATTGGCAACCCGATGTCTGGCCTAATTCCACAACGCTTTATCGACGAGTTACTCAGCCGAGTCGACATACTTGACGTTGTAGATTCAAGAGTAAAACTACGCAAGCTCGGAAAAAACTATTCTGGCTTGTGCCCCTTTCACCAAGAAAAATCACCTTCTTTTACCGTGCAACCTGAAAAACAGTTTTATTACTGTTTTGGCTGTGGCGCGGGTGGCAATGCTATTGGCTTTGTAATGAATTTTGAAAACATAGACTTTCCCGAAGCCATCGAAGTTGTCGCCAAAGCCATGGGGCTTGAGGTGCCTCGTGAAGAAGCGAGTCACTCCACGCAAACAACTTCACGCCACGAAGCGCTGCTGGGCTTGTTGCAACAAGTGTGCGATTTCTACCAAAATCAATTACGTAAACACCCTCAAAAAAAAGGAGCCGTAGACTATCTAAAGGGCCGGGGTTTAAGCGGCGAAATTGCCCGTGATTTTGGGCTGGGGTATGCCCCGCCAGGCTGGGACAATCTGCTGAAAGCGTTCGGCACCGATCATGAACAAAAGCAAAAATTGCTGGAAGCTGGCATGTTGATTGAACGTCCCGAAAATCAAAAGAGCCCACTTTACGACCGATTCCGTGATCGCATTATGTATCCCATCCGCGACAACCGAGGCAGGGTTATCGGTTTTGGTGGACGGGTGTTGGGCGATGACAAACCGAAATATCTCAACTCCCCAGAAACACCAATTTTCCACAAAGGCGAAGAACTGTACGGCTTGTTTGAAGCACGCAAAAAAGTCAAAAAACTTGAAAGGTTTGTTATTGTTGAAGGTTACATGGATGTAATCGCCCTAGCTCAGAATGGAATTCACTATTGTGTGGCCACTCTTGGCACCGCTACCAGCAGCGCTCATCTGCGAACCTTGTTTAAATATGTGCCGGAAGTGGTGTTCTGTTTTGATGGTGACAATGCCGGTCGGGAAGCCGCTTGGCGCGCACTGCAACAAGCTCTACCCTTGCTTGATGATGGGCGCAGCGCCCGCTTCCTGTTTCTGCCCGAAGGTCAAGATCCAGACACCCAAGTACGCAATATCGGCGCACTGGCTTTTGAAGCTAGCCTGGGGACATCCACACGTCTGGCCGATTTTTTCTTTGATACTTTAAGTGCCAAAGTAGATCGCAACTCCATGGAAGGACGTGCACAACTGGGAAAACAAGCATTGCCTTTGCTGACCAAACTACCTAAAGGCATTTTTCGGCAATTAATGTTTGATCAACTCGCACAAATTACCGGGGTCGCTGTTGCCACTTTTGGGGAGGCAGCTTCGCCATCTTATGCGACATCTGCCCCCGTGTTAAATCAAGCCCCGCCTAGACTAGATACCTTTCAAACTCATGGTAAAGCCTTATCGTCTAAAATTAGGGTGGAATGGTCACCGTGTTTGAAAGCTGTAAACTTGCTTATTCGCAAACCAGACATTATTAAAACCGTAACAGTAACTGATGAATTCGGGGAAATCAGAAGCCCCGACATGGATCTGTTACTCAAGGTTATCGAAATCGCCCGTGCATGGCCCGACAGTACAGCACCAGACCTGCTGAGCAGGATTTATGCCACTGCATATGGCAGTCAGCTGACGCAATTGTTGAGCAAGGAACATATAACTCCGGAACCCGGGATAGCAAGGGAATTTGAAGACATCATTACCCGCCTGTTGGAGCAATATCAGAAAAGAAAACAACAAAGTTCGCTACTCGAAACGCTGCGCGTACACCATGCCGCCCTTACATCTAGTAAACCCGATGATTATTAATGCGTTTTTTCTTAATTTAACTTGATTCTTATCGTTTCAACCGCACTCATACAGATATTGGGGTGGCATCAAACAGGACACTTGGATAAAATAGAAGGCTACCCCGCCTTAGCGCCCCCATCTCCATCAATCACTTGCAATAGCCATGCTATTGTCAGGAAAAGGTAAGCAGAAGACATATGAGCGATACCCTTACTCACCAATCCAGTCTCAAAGCTTTGATCGCCAAAGGCAAGGAACAAAACTACCTTACCTTCGCAGATGTTAATGACCATTTGCCGGAATCCATATCCGATCCCGATCAGGTGGAAGATATTATCCAGATGATCGATGACATGGGCATCAAGGTCTACGAGACAGCGCCTGACGCCGATCAGCTATTGATGGCCGAAAACGATGCCACCGATGAACTGGCCGCTGCCGAAGCTGCCGCTGCGCTAGCTGCAGTCGAAAACGAAGTAGGCCGCACCACCGACCCGGTGCGTATGTACATGCGCGAAATGGGCACCGTCGAACTGCTTACGCGTACTGGTGAAATCGCCATTGCAAAACGCATTGAAGAAGGTATACGCGAATTGATGGCTGCCATGGCGTATTTTCCCGGTACGGTCGAGATGGTTCTGGCCGAATATGCGCTGGTCGAAAAAGAAGGCAAACGCCTCGGTGATATTCTTACCGGCTACCTCGACATCAACGAACCAGAAATTGCTGCTGAACCAGTGGAAGAAGAACCTGCTTCAGATGCAACTGAAGAAGTTGAAGTGGAAGTTGCCGGTGGCGCAACCGAAACTGCTGATGAAGATGAAGTGGTCAGCGGACCCGATCCAGAAATAGCAAAAGAACGTTTTGGCGAATTGCAGAAAGTTCTCAAGGCTTGTGAACGAGCTCTGAAAAAATATACTCGTCAGGAACCAAAGGGCCAGGAAGCTCTAGAGAAACTAGGCGAAGTATTTAAATATTTTAAGCTTTCACCACGACAGTTCGATCCAATCCTTGGCACTGTTCGCCTGGCGCTTAGCCGTATCCGCAGACAAGAAAGAGGCATCATGACCTTGTGTGTGAAATCCGGAAAAATGCCGCGCAGCACTTTCCTGAAATCATTTCCAGGCAACGAAGTAAACCTGAAATGGATAGATGCCCACCTCAAACGCAAACCATATTCGGAATTGCTCGCTAAATTCAAAATCGAAATTCTGCGCGCACAACGTAAGATGCAAGCTGCAGAAGAGGAATCCGGACTGACCATTGCCGAAATCAAAGAGATCAACCGTCGGATGTCCATTGGCGAAGCGAAATCTCGACGCGCCAAAAAAGATATGGTTGAAGCCAACCTGCGTCTGGTTATTTCCATCGCCAAAAAATATACCAACCGTGGTCTGCAATTTCTCGATTTGATTCAGGAAGGCAACATCGGTTTGATGAAAGCAGTTGATAAATTCGAATACCGCCGTGGCTTCAAGTTTTCTACTTACGCCACTTGGTGGATACGCCAGGCCATTACCCGCTCCATCGCCGATCAGGCACGCACCATTCGTATTCCGGTACATATGATTGAAACCATCAACAAACTCAATCGCATTTCCCGCCAGATGTTGCACGAAAAAGGCCGTGAGCCCACACCCGAAGAATTGGGTGAGCGTATGGAACTGTCCGAAGACAAGATTCGAAAAGTGCTGAAAATTGCCAAAGAACCCATCTCTATGGAAACCCCAATTGGAGATGATGAAGATTCTCACTTGGGCGATTTCATCGAAGACTCCAACATCGATTCCCCAGTGGATTCGTCCATGGAAGAAGGTCTGCGCGAAGCCACACGCGAAGTATTGGCAGGCCTGACTGCACGCGAAGCCAAAGTGTTGCGCATGCGTTTTGGTATTGACATGAACACCGACCACACCTTGGAAGAAGTAGGCAAGCAGTTCGACGTAACTCGCGAACGTATCCGCCAGATCGAAGCAAAAGCGTTACGCAAATTGCGCCACCCGACTCGCTCCGACCACCTGCGCAGTTTCCTCGACGATTAAGTTTTGTAAAATTCACGCAGACTAATCAAGTCAAAGTGTTGGACGTCAATTACAGGGGGCTTATAATGCGCCCCTGTTTTTAAGGGCTTTCCCGGAGTTTCTGGAAGTTTTTTTAAAGCAAGAAAGTAGGATTTGCCACAGCACGATTTAGGCAAAGGCAGTTGTTGGCAGACTAGGCGCACGACTTTACGACTGAGGGAACGTACTACCTGTACGAGACCGAACAAGAACAAGTCGGGCAACAACGTATGTCGACAAATGGCGAAGCACGATTTAGCCAAAGGCAGTTGTTGGCAGACTAGGCGCACGACTTTACGACTGAGGGAACGTACTACCTGTACGAGACCGAACAAGAACAAGTCGGGCAACAACGTATGTCGACAAATGGCGAAGCATAAAGGGCCTATAACTCAGTTGGTTAGAGTAGCGGACTCATAATCCGTAAGTCCCAGGTTCAAGTCCTGGTGGGCCCACCACTTCTTTTCTGTTCTAACCTCCAATGGGGTGTCGCCAAGCGGTAAGGCAACGGATTCTGATTCCGTCATGCGTTGGTTCAAATCCAGCCACCCCAGCCAATTACATTTCTGTTTCGATTTCTTGAAAAACCTATGACTAACGCATAGAAAGTGAAGTCAATGTGGCAACTATAATGTCACCATTTTCACCCCTGCCTGACCGGAATTTAGAATGGACAACGAAATCAACTACAAAAGTAACCCTCTACATGGTGTAAGTTTAAAAACTATGCTGACCGAGTTGGTCGATCATTACGGCTTTGAAATTCTTTATGCTTATTTATATATAAACTGTTTCAAGACAAACCCAAGCATCGTATCTAGCATGAAGTTTCTAAACCATACCGATTGGGCGCGTGAAAATGTTGAGGGGTTTTATTTATATCAGTTCAAAAGCTTACCGAGGGCGTCTGCCGAGCAGTTTTTATTACCTCCTAGAGATAGGGTTATACCAGTAGGTCAGGCGCCGGGTACGCCTACTGAACTCAGCCTAGAAGATGCCGAGCACCTGCGTGCAAAACGTGCCAAGAAGGCAGATGGATTTCGTTCTGGTCCTGGTAGGAGCACTGCTGCTCAACGCGGTCGGAACTCACCCAAACTTGAAAAAAGTTACGAGCGCAAAACTAAGGATGAATCGGTACAAACCCCAAGCACCTCAGTTTGGGGCACAGCTAATCCTTGGGGCAAATGTAAAGAATAAATAACTATAACTCACAATTAAAACATGGCGGACTCAAGCTCCTATTGCGAGAATGCACTGAGGATACTGATTAATTCCAAATTGCTGCCAATCACTCAAGCCACACTTTTTCAACCGTTTGTGGAACCCATCCGCAATGAGGCACTTGCTGCTACCGCTTGTCCCGATATACTACCAAAATGAATATCACTCTTTTTCCTAACCCACGTCGCCCAAACATTGGCCTACGTCCCAAAAGCGAGGCACAAAGGCCACTGCTCCCGCAGCATGCACGGCTATGCCCAGTGCTCGAGGCAGGCAGTTCGCTGGGCGCTTTAGTCTATCCCTCGCTGTCAAAAAATGAACAGTTTCAAATTGGCTATGAGGGTGAGGGTGTATACCACTTCGCATATTCGGTGAATGCCACCGGCAGCAAATGGGAACAGCTGTTTACCATCACCTATCAGCTGGCGATGGGCGGCATTGGCATGCGTAGAGAAGAAGTGAAACTGATGATTCCCGAGACCCAAGGATTCAAAGAAACCGCCAAGACAATTGCCCGGATGTTATTCGCTCCCGATGACCTAGGTACGCCAACAGGAGCGGTGACGCTGCGTGGCGCGTACAATTTCCAAACACCACCTGGGTGGGATACAGTGTATTCCTCTGTCCTGAATCAAACCGAGCGGCCCATCGCTCCTTTGTTGGTGATTAGGGTACAAACCGATTGGTACGTGCACGATTCCGAGTTCCGCTACATATTGATGCCCGGCGAGACGATTTCTGCATCACACAGCTTGCCGGTAGGCCAAGTTTTTTTTGTGCCGCGCGAAGAAATCACGTTTCGTGATGGATCAGAACAAGAGATCGCACAGAGGCAAAAGACTAGCCAAGTATTCTTCAACGAGAAGGCTGCACTCAAGTTAACAACTCCGTATGGGCTTGAATACAGCCCGCACTACCAACGCAAAAGCCGCGAGCAACAGAAAGCTGGTACCAGTGCCACAAACGAAAGCGACGCCGAGATCGCTACAGGTAAGAAGCTTTAGCTTGTAGATCGACACTTCATACGTGGGGGCATGAATAAAAAATTACTAAAAAACCCGCATAATTCCGGGTTTTTTTAGTAAATGTTGAATTAGTTTGTATAGTCGATCGGATTGTAATCTGGCGAACACACTTCAACAATACAGATTGAATTTAACGTGCGGTCAGCTGGAGGAGTCTCGAGACCTGCCTCTATCATCAGTGCGCGAAGTACTGCAGCCGTTTCAGGATGGGGAATAGCAGACTGTACACCGACGCGAACCAGACCGTCTGCATAATCAATTGGCAGCCATGTGTGAGCGGCTAACTCGGCACTGCCGCGGTTGTCGGTATTTCCGAAGTCACGAATGTCCATACGAGCGCCTGCCGCCACGAGAATTTGAACCACTTCAGTGGATCCCTTGTGCCCCGCACCGTGCAAGGCTACTCGCCCAGTGTCGGCCTGGTAATTGGGGTCGATGCCCAGTTCCAGCAACAGTTTCACGGTTTCAACCGTGTTCTTTGTCGACTTTTCGTTGGTGACCCCTTCAACCCAACCGATGCCAGCGGCCGCAGCTAGTGGCGTCACGCCTAGATTGGTATTGATAAGTGGATCAGCACCGTACTCGAGCAAGAGTCGCAACAAATCAATGTCACCAGACTGCGCAGCACGCAGAAAGGCTGTCGCACCTTCTTCGTCTAACCACTGGTTGGTGAAAACCGTTCTGGTCTCCGTGCTTTCGGTCATACGTGCATTAACATCTGCGCCTTTTTCGAGAAGAAGCTTTATGAATTCCATGTGGTCCATATCGGGCTGGCGCGTGGGGTAGTCACCACCCTCGATGTTACGATTATCCGTCGCTATGTATAACGGCGTCCAACCACCCTTGTTGGTGATATTGACATCTGCACCATGCTCAATAAGAAATTTACCCATCAGATAGTTACTATTCTGGGTTGCCGCCAACAGCGGAGTCCAGCCGTAACGGCTGACCTGGTTCACGTCGGCCCCAGCTTCCAGCAAAACTCTCGCGGCGTCGATAACTCCGGAGCGCGCCGCGTATACCAGCGCTGTCAACTCGCCCGCGTCTGGCTCCCGTACGCCGCGATCTCGGTTAAAGCCGCCTCCCCCTGGTTGTTCGTCGCAAATACCAATGGCATTCTTAATACAACCACATACAGAATTAGTTTCAGCAGCAGCACTCTGCGTAACTGGAGCATTACCAGGATCAGCCACAGCGTTCAGCGTGCTCAGCTCCGGCGACAACTGTTCGCATTGGATAGCACGTACTTGCAACTGTACCGATTTCCGGGGATCTTCGGACTTGCCCAACGCCGCGGTACGCCCATCGCGTAATACTGGAGCAGAACGTGCAGCAATATCAGCACCGCGTTCGATCAATAGGGCCATAACTTCAGCATGGCCCTGATCGGCAGCTTGCATCAAAGCAGTCGTCCCGCGTGCATTTTCACTAGCATTCGGATCTGCGCTATTGTCTAGCAGCACACGCACCGCATCCACATGGCCGGAGCGCGCAGCCAACATTAGAGGCCTACGTCCGAGTGGAAGTTGCTCGTTGGCATCAGCACCACCCTTGAGTAAGGTCTCGAGCATCAATGCGTCACCACTGATAGCTGCCAGCCACATCGGAGTAGAACCGTTACGATTTGCCGCCAAAGGATCGGCTCCAGCCTTAAGCAACAGCTCGGCCAGAACAGCATCGCCGTGATAGGCCGCCCATTGCAGTGCGGTAGCACCGTCTGCTTGACCAGAATTCACATCAATGCCTTCTTGTATCAGACGGCTCACTGCTGCGTTATCGTGCTGCATTGCTGCATCAGCCATCTCAGACTGCGCGACAGCAATGTTTGCGAATCCTATAATCAACACCAGTGCAACTGTTCTTATGCCTATCATGTGAAGCGTTTCCTCTATACGTAGTAATACGTTGTCCGTTCAGGCTGTTATATATTGTCCAACCGCCCCGTACTATCGCCAAAGCTTTCTCGGTTAATATCAAACTGATCCAATATGCTTAACAACAGGTTGCCCGTGGGTACTGTCTTCGTGGGGTACGCCAAGTGACGTCCGCCCTGCAGCCTGCCGTTGTTACCACCGATAAGAATATGTGGCACATCGTAATGCAGATGTTGATTCGGATTTCCCAAGTTGCTGCCGTACAGCAGCAATGAATGATCTAGCAGTGAGCCATCGCCATCCTCAGTCTTCGACAACTTGTCGACAAAGTACGCCAGCATCTTGACGTGGTACTGGTTAATCTTGGAAAACTGATTGATCCGACTTGGATCCTCACCATGATGCGAGCCTCCATGAAAACCCAGGGTGGGGGATTCGCTTTCTGGATAGACGCGACCGGTGAGATCGCGCGCCAAAAGCATGGTGCCCACACGGGTAATATCGGCTTGATACGCCAAGGCCAGCAAGTCGAACTGTAACTTGATGTGCTCATCAAAGGACTGCGGAATACCCGGAGGTATGTCGAAATTTTCGGGTGCTGCCGTTGTTGCTCCGGCGGCAATCTCTAGGCGTCGCTCGATCTCGCGGACGTTTTCGGTGAAACTGTCTAGACGCACACGGTCCGGCGCGCTGATCTCTTTACGAAGACTAGATATCTTGCCAGTGATCGAGTCTAGGATGCTCTGGTTGCGCTCGCGGCGCTCCACACGCTGTGCGGGTGAACTACCACTGCCAAACATACGCTCAAACACCACCTGTGGGTTCAGTTCCATCGGCAGCGGTGTTGTCGGTGTTGACCAAGAAATCGTGTTGGTATACACGCAACTGTACCCTTCACCACAGTTGCTCGAACCCGAACCCGGATCCTCTACCGACATTTCTACTGAAGGCAGCAGTGTTGCTCGACCGATCTTTTGGGCAATAATCTGGTCTATCGTTTGGGCAGCGTAGACATCAGCTCCCGCTGTTTTCCGCGGTTTCTCGGCACCCAGGAAGGCAGCAGCGACCCAGTGGTCGGCGCCTGTTTCGCCCGGTGGTGGTTCTGCGGAGGTGGAATGGAGACCAGTCAAGATATTCAAGTGATCCCGGAACGGCTCCAAAGGCTTCCAGATAAACGGTAGCTCTGCAGCTAGCGCGCCAACCGTCTCGGGAACCCAGTAGCCAGGTGCCGCGCCGTGACAAACAAAGCCCCCCCAGAATCGTGGTGGTGGCACTGCGGCAGTCTGCGCCAATGCCGTCGCTGCGGGTATCATCGCCTCAAGTAAGGGGAGTCCAAGCGCCACACCAGCACCCTTGAGCAGGCTGCGTCGTGCAATGTGCTTTTTAGTAATAAACATAGGTTACTCCTTAATCGTAGCCACGGTAGTTTTCAAATTCATGGTGAAAGCTGGGCTTTGTATGACCCCCATCACAAGCGCGGAGAATCGATAGTTATTGTTAGCTGCGTTTCTTGTAAGTGAACGGATCAGCGGCATGTCTTCGTACTCCGCGCCGCGTCCCATGGCATAGGTCAGTAACTTTTCGGTCACGCCCTGAGCAAACAGATCACCCTTACGCAGCGTAAGTTCGCGCAGGCTCTTGATTCCATCCAAGGAGCTACCTTCGGTAATGACGCCAGTAGCATCGATCGCGTTGCCCTCATCTTCAGTCCGCCACTTACCAACGGCATCGAAGTTCTCCATAGCAAATCCCAGCGGCTCAAACATTTTGTGACAGGTGGAGCAGGTCGGGTCGGTTCTATGCGCTTCCAACCTTGCCCGCAAGCTTTTGGGTGCTTCGCCTGGAACCTGGGTCAAATTTACCTCTACTCCAGGCGGCGGATCGGGAGGACTAACGTCAAAGAACGTTTGTAGAAACCATTTGCCCCGTTTGATCGGCGACGTACGAGCAGCGTCGGACGTGGTTGTAAGTAGGGCACCCTTGCCCAACAATCCACGCCGCACATCCAGATCCGGCCCCACCAGTTCCACACGACGGAACTGCGATCCATAGACATTGGGTATCCCGTAGTGCTTGGCAAGCCGCTCGTTTACGAAAGTATAATCGGCTGTCAGCAAGTCCATGATGCTACGATCTTCGTGAATAATGCTGCCAAAGAATAATTCGATCTCGCGCCGGAATGCTTCGCGCAGTGTACTGTCAAAGTCCGGAAACAGTTCCACAACCGGCTCTTTGGCCGCCATGCCACGCACATTCAACCATTGCCCCGTGAAATTTTGTATGAAAGCTTCCGAACGCGGGTCGGCAAACATCCGTTTGACTTGCTGTTCTAGCACACCATCGTCATGAAGACGTCCCTCAGAGGCAAGCTGTATCAACTCCTCATCCGGAATACTGCTCCACAGGAAAAACGAAAGACGAGAGGCCAATTCAAGATCGCTAATTTGGTAAGGAGTTCCGGGTGCGACAGCTAGCGGTTCGATTTCGGAACGGTAGATAAACTCTGGATCCGCGAGCACGCGCTGTATAGCCCCCTCAATGCCGTAATCGAAGCTACCCCCTGCTTCGCGACCGGCTAGAAAGAAGCCCATCATCACTTCTAGGTCGGCATCGGTCACTGGACGGCGAAAGGCTTTACCTGTCAGCGTCGAAATTATTTGACGTGCGCATAGAGCTTCCTCGCTGAGGTTTTGCGGGTAACATTCGAAAATCTTCTCGCGGCTGGCCGTGTTAGTGGCTGGCTGACCATTGTGAGGCCCTTCAATGAAAACCTGGCCGACGTGCGGATAGAACGTGTACCCCGAGATCGAACCCGGCGAGTTCATGGTTCGAACAAAGGACTTGTTCAGCCCTGTGTCGGGCAGGTCGCTGGTGACAATAAATGTCACGCCAACTTTGTGAAATCCACCCTTGATTGGAATGGCAGGTGTCCGGCCGCCTATACCTTCTGTATTACCTATTTCCTTGTCCCAGTCGTACAAATAGACACGCTCGCCATCTATCGTGACTTCTAGCTGCTCGCCTTGGACATTACCCAAAACCCGGGTGAAATAACCAGTCATACCCTTCACAGTGAATACATATTCCCCATCGGCCGGGAACTCGTGTTCGATCAGCATGCCGCCGCGTGTGCCGAACGGCAGCCCTTCGATATGAGTGTTTTGTGAAGTATCAACTGGTACATCAAACACGGCCAGCGTGGGAGCAATCTCGGTGCCCATTGCCAAGCGACTGATATTGCCAGCGGCCGACAGGTACGCCTCCATTAGCGCCGGTGAAGTGGTCAAAGTTCCAGCCATGTTGTCGAAACCATGACTAGAGTCGTCAGGGGGCAAAAAGGTCGTGGCATCAATATTTAGAGCCAAGAGATCACGAACCGCATTCGAATATTCAGCACGATTGAGCCGGTGCAGACCTGGGGCCGGGAGGTAAGCAGATTCAGATGCAGCCCGCTGGTCAATAGCTTGCTCCAAGCTTGCAGCCAAGCGTTGCACAACCTGATCTTCCGGACGCGCCTCACCCACAGGCGGCATCATGCCGGCACGAAGGCGTTTAATAAGTTTTTCCCCTGTTTCTGGAATCTCGGCAAGCTTATGGGCATCCATCCCCTCGAGATCAATACCGCCAGAATAATCTTCAAGGTTGTGACACTTGACACAATACTCTTCAAAAATGGCACCACTATCTACCACGGCATCCTGGGCAAGCGTGTAGTTTGCACTTAGAGCAACACTCCCTAAAATAGTGAATACTCGGGAAAATGCTTTGAATACGATTTTTTGATTCATACTGTTTCTACCTTGCCTTTGCTTGTTTTGCATCAGGTTTTTTTGTAAGTCGGTGGGGGATGTGGGCGGCGTCATTGTAAGCCGACCCTGCCCCCACTTGAAACCAATCTATATCTTTTTTCAGGATCCGTTGAAGCGCACACAGATGATCTAATATTGATCCAGTCAACGCCAGCGTTCGACAGACAATTCCTTTGTTTTTTCCTTTTTTAATTATACCGGAGTACCTGCCCCTACTAAGGCATAACCACACACCAAGCTTCCTGTGATATTGTCTGTCATCTGTCAGTTCAACAACCGAGGGATTACGCTATGTCATCGAAAGAAAAACGAACAGTGCCAGCCGCAGCCATCGAACTCTACAACCAATACATCCATGGCGAGATCAGTCGCCGGGCATTCTTGAACAAAGCGAAGCAGTTTGCCGTGGCCGGCCTCACCGCTAGCGCGCTAGTGGAAGCGCTAATGCCCAATTATGCGTTGGGGCAGCAGATTGCTCATGACGATGAGCGTATCAGCGCAAGTTACGTGACTTTGCCCTCGCCCCAAGGCCATGGCTACATCCGAGGCTACCTAGTGCGCCCCTTCAGTGCCGACAGTCGCTCAGCCGAGCCAACCAAACTCCCCGGTATCATTGTTGTACACGAGAACCGTGGACTCAATCCGCACACAGAAGACGTGGCGCGCCGACTGGCCCTTGCCAATTTCATGGCTTTTGCCCCTGACGTGCTCACCTCGGTGGGAGGCTATCCAGGCGATGACTTTCAGGGTGGACAGTTGTTTAACGGTCTCGACGCCAACAAGCGTTTTGAGGATATCGTGGCCAGCGCGTTGTGGCTAAAAGGACGTGCCGACTGCACGAGTAAAATCGGTGTGACCGGCTTCTGCTATGGCGGCGGCGTCTCAAACCAACTGGCTGTACGGCTTGGGGCAGATCTTGCAGCTGCCGTGCCGTTCTACGGTGCCGCACCTGCGGCGGAATCGGATTTATCGCTTATCAAGGCAGCTATTCTCGTTCAGCATGGCGCGCTGGACACACGACTAGTTGAAGCATGGCCGGCCTTTGATGAGGCACTAACAGCAGCTGGAGTGATACACGAGGGCCACCTCTATCCAGGCGCCGTGCATGGCTTCTTCAACGACGCCACGCCCGAACGTTACAACGAAGCAGCGGCCACAGAAGCCTGGACTCGGATGGTCGGCTGGTTCAACACGCACGTAAAAGGCTGAGCTTAAATTTGCAATACTGATAGCTCTGATTTAAAAATTTATCCATGGAAAACTACACTGATTTGTCATTCCGGCACAGGCCGGAATGACAACAATAGCAAGCGGCGCTTTTTCATATCGCTATTAACAGTGCTGCACACATCTCATTTCCGTTAGTGTGTACAACCCTGCTGCACTGCCTCGAACCCATCAAACAACCGACTGGCATTGGCACCCGCGAGGGTTTCTATTCTGTGTGGCTGACCCTGTTCTACACTGTACTTGGCTACTGCGCCATGTGTGTCCAAAAATTCCGCTTCACGCCGCATCTCATCATGCCAACGGTACTCGTCATTCTCGCCCACATAAAAGTAGGCACACATGTGGCTTAGCGCGAGTAACTTCTCATCAGAGGGCTGCCATAAGTAGCCGGGCAGCGCGGTCACGGACAGAAAGTATTCCGGGTTAGCAGCGGCCACATGGAATGCAGCAATGCCCCCGTTCGACACACCCGCGATATGAAATTTGCCACCAACAATGTGGTAGGACTGCAACAGCGCAACCAAGAATTCAGGAAATATCTGTTCGCCGCCCTGAAAGAACAACATACCATTCGGTGCAGCTGGTGCGACGACGATGTAGCCGCGCCCTTCTGCTTCGACCTGAAAATTGCGAGAAAGAATTCCGTCCACAGTATTCATGGTCTGGGGACCGCCACCAAATGCGAGAATGGCCGGATACGCCTTGGTTGCGTCGTAACCGTCAGGAAGCACAACTTTATATTGCACTTGGACACCAGCCACTTGCATACTTTTTTCTTCTACACTTGCCACAACACTGTTTACCGCAAGTACAAATGTCGCCGCGCTGACCAGCTTAAAACCAATCTTGAGCAGATGACTCTTAGGCATAATATTTCCCCCAGCCGGAGCGAGACCGGCTACTAAAGTTTAATTAGAATAATCCTAGTGCAACAATTCAATTTCCATTAGAACATAAGAGCAATAGTGTGCCTTCGACATATCTACCACCCTAGGCAGATGCATATTTTTTGCAGAATTATGAAAATATTGAACACCTGCTTTACCCAGCTGACAGGTTATTTATAGCAAGTAAAATTAGAAATTTGTTGAGAAGCCCGTTGAACCGATATATATATGCATAGCTTTTAGAACTATCAATAAATAAAATTAAGAACAAGTGCTGCCCTGTACTACTACTTATTAACAACAACTTGAATAAGGTGCCGAATTAGCAAGGTTCAGCGGCTTTTAAACACACACCCGAGGAAAATATTTTGACCCAAATAACTAACAAGAAAATCAAACAATTCGGCACTTTGACAGCGGGTATGGTATTGGGAATGGCATTGGGCATACCTTTGCCATTACAAGCAGCTGATCAACCAGATTTCAGCGGAGTTTATCGGTCATATCGTGATCCTGCCGCAGCCGCTCCTGCCGCACCCACTGCTGTTTTGAAGGCAGCAGCACAAGCCAAGGTAGATGAAATTAATTTTATTCTCGAAGGCACTGGCGAAACCGGTGGCGGCTGGTGTTTAGGTTATGGCATGCCCGCATCCATGATGAGTTCTGGCGGTTATCCGATGGAATTTATTCAACGCCAGGAACAAATCACTTTTATATACGAAGCCCATGGTGAGATTCGCCGCGTCTATATTGGCGATGACAATCAAATCGCTGAAGCAGACTTATTCCCCGATCGCAACGGTTATTCCAAAGGCTGGTGGGAAGGCAACGAACTGGTAATAGAGACTACGCATCTGAAAGAACAAGTAGACGGTCGCCAGCCCCATAGCGAAAACGCCACCGTCCTAGAGCGTTATCATCAGCAAACTGGCCCAATGAACGAAGATTTGTTGGTTGCCACTATGACATTGACCGATCCTGATTTTTATACTGCTCCACTTATTGAAACCAAGACTTGGCTGCGCGATGCCCAAGCACGTATGTTGCCTTACGAATGCGCCGAACCAACCTGGTACGAAAGACTAGAAGAATTAAGAGCTGCTAAGGCCGCCAAGTAACAAAGCACCACTTTTAATCAATTAGACAATTACATATAAAAAGGTATCTATCATGAAAATAACAACCATCTTTGCAAACATTGTTGCCTTGTCATTTCTGAGTACCGCGGTATTGGCGCATCATTCTGCCGCTCAATTTGATTTAAGTATCAGGGACAATAAAGTAACTGGTATTGTGAAAGAATTCAGCGTTGCCAACCCACACACCAAAATTGTGCTAGAAATTACCGACGCCAAAGGCACTCGCGACATAGAGTTTGAAGGCCACAGCCGTAACAACTATTATCGTAACGGCTGGCGTCCAGCCTTGATCAACGTTGGCGACACCATCAGCATAATGTCTGGCCCGATGCGTGATGGTTCAGATGGCGGTTACGCGCTTTCTGTTATAGCTGCAGATGGCACCAAGTTTTAAACGCCTTAACCTTTGGCCAGGAGAATTAACTTGACTACTACAAGAAAGATCTTCGTTTTTTTTGCCACCTTATTTGTACTTGCAGTTACCACAGCCAGCGCTGCCTTCGCGCATCACTCCACAGCAATTTATGATTCGGAAAATCCGGTGGAACTGACAGGCACCGTGGTGGAATGGAAATTCACTAATCCGCATTGTTTTATTGTTTTTGAAGTGACCGCCGCCGACGGCAGTAAAGTTAAGTGGAGTGTCGAAGGAGGCAATACCAGCGGACTTTTTCGGCGCGGCTGGACTCCGATGACACTCAAAGCCGGTGACGAAATTATGGTAACTGTCAGACCACTGCGTAGTGGCTCCCCTGGCGGCAACTACAGTAATCCGCGCTGGGCCGATGGCCGAGTTATTGATCCAAAGGCAGCAGGTTAATCAAACAATAGAGCCTTGCAGAACACTGCAAGGCTCGACCTTCCGACCAATAACGTTTATTGAGTTATTCGGTTGTTACTGTTGCACAAGGGAACACAAATCCGTGAAAAATATTTCCGTAAACATACTCAGCACAATCGCAACAATAACGTTTCTGCATATCAATTTTGTCAGCGCAGCAACAACAGCCAGCACATATCCTGATTGGAGTGGTCAATGGGAACGTATTGGCAGCCTTAATTGGCCGCCGGAAGGTTATGAAAAAGCAGGACCAGCACCGCTAACCCCTGAGTACCAAGCGGTCTACGAACACAATCTGGAGCTTCGTAAAAATGGAATTTTAGCCGGCGATCCGCCTGCAACCTGTTTGCCTCCAGGCATGCCGCGTATGATGAAAATGAGTTTCCCTATGGAAATTATTGTCACACCAAAAATTACTTACATTTATGCCGATTGGGAGAGTCAGATACGACGCGTGTATACCGATGGTCGCGATTGGCCAGCCTATATTTTGCCAGAGTTCAACGGTTATTCGCTGGGTGTCTGGCATGACGAAAACAATGATGGTGTTTATGACATGTTATCCATTGAAACACGTGGCATCAAAGGGCCGCGTTCAATTGATTCTACCGGCGTGGTATTTCACGAAAATAACGAGACCAAGGTACTGGAAGAAATTCGGTTAACCGATGAAAAAACTATGACTAACACCATCACCACTATTGATGATGCCTTCACCAAACCATGGGTGATCAATCAACAATACAATCACGTAACCGAAGATATTATCTGGGTTGAATATGTGTGCGCAGAAGGTAACCGTCACATCAAGTTAGGTGACGAATGGTATTTTCTTAATGACGAAGCTGGCATTTTGGAGCCAACCCGCGAAGGACAAGCACCGTTAGTTCCTGGCGCGCCTTGAAGCTAACACCACACTGGCTGAAAAAAAATAGCTGTGTTACTAGATCCCGGCCTACCCGGGATGACGAGTGCTCAAATCAGAGCTTGCTACCTTAGTATCCATTCCTGAAGAATTTTATTAACTGCATCGGCTTGCTCCAGCGTGACCATGTGTCCTGCATTGGCGATGACATGTAAGTCTGCTGCGGCAAGCTGGCTCTGAATAGCCTGATGCTGCTGTAGGGGGCTCCATTTGTCGTCGGCACCACACAACAACAGAGATTTATGCTTAATTGCTTTTAAATACAGGGATTGATCTGTGCGAGTGAGTGCAGCGGTAATTTGGGCGCGGTAATCATCAACAGCGAAACGCAGTACCATCGAGCGAATTTTTGCTATGAGTAAAACGTCCTTGTGGCGGGACGGATGCACCATTGGTGGAATCCAGATATCCGCAAGCGCTGCCATGCCGTGCTCTTGTGCCAAAGCAACCAACTGCTGTCGCTCCTCAACTTCTCCGCTTGCAAGTGCATGTACACCAACACTCAGCATGCCGAATTTATCGATCCGCTCTGGCGCAAGATGCATCAGTTCCAGCGCGACTCGACCTCCCATGGAATGGCCAACCACAGAAAATCGTGGTGGTGCTGACTTGAGCACCCAGAGCGCCATATCACGAAACGAAGAAAAACCTCTGAATACCGGGATCACTATCTGGGCGTAGGGTGCCAATGCAAGTTGCTGCTGCTCCCACACAGTTTCATCACAGAGCAGGCCGGGCAGCAGGTATAAAACCGGTTTGTTGTTCACTTGGCACTCACACTCAGTTAGTTATCGAGTGGACCAGCAGGGGACAGCGACGTAATTCAAACTCAATGTCGCGGGCGGCCTGCTGCAAAGGTGGCACCACTTCTTCCACCATCGCGACCAAGCTCTGCCGCGCCTGGGAAGTAGAACAAGCCAAGGCGGCAACAATTTTGCCGTCTTCAGAAAATACCGGTACAGCCACCGAAACCACACCAAAATCGAGCTCTCCTTGGGTAGCGGCATAGCCCTTTTTTTTCACATCTTGCAACAGGGACTTTAAGCGTATTTTCGAAGTTATCGTGCGATCGGTAAGCGCCACTAGTTGCATGTCTTGCAGAAAAGTTTTGGTTTTTTCCTTATCTTGATACGCCAGCAAAACCCTGCCTGCTGAAGTGGCGTAGGCTGGGAAACGGGTGCCAACACCTGCCGCAACCCGCGTCAGCAATTTTGTAGATTCGTAAACCATAAACAATATGTCAGTACCCGACATTACAGCCATTGCCGTACTGCTGCCGGTCTTATCACGCACGCGTTGCAGGCTAGGGGCAACTACTTCTTCCAGATTCATAGACTCTATATAGGCCGCACCCAAGCCGAACACTTCCGGACGCAACAAAAACAATTTGTCTTTTTTGGTCACATAACCCAAATGTGTCAGTGTATTAAGACAACGCCTGACCACGGCTGCATTTAACCCGGTATGGGCGGCCAGCTCACTGAGAGTCATGCCGGGCTTTTCGCGACTGAAGGACCGCAACACTGCCAAACCGCGCGCCAGGGAATTAAGATATTCACCATCTTCCCGTGGATTTTTTTCTACAATCATTACAAGGTTTTCCTTTCAAATTAAGGTTGAATGGTCAAGCGAGTACAGCTAAAATAAGTTTTTTCGATATACGAAATAATTTTCGATGACCAATCCGAGGAGTCAGCCAGTGTCAGTTACCACTTCACCTAGCGTCGCACCCAAGAATCTTGAAAGCCTAATTCAGGCTGCCGGTAGTGCCATTACCCTATTGCGTAATTCCGCTTCAGGCCCGAACGTTTATCCGGTAGTTCCGCCCGAATACACCAACTGGCGCGACGAACAACGCGCTTGGCAGGAAACCTGTGTGTTATTTAATCAAAGTTACCATATGTCTGATATGTATGTATCTGGCCCGCAAGCGAAGCAACTGCTGCAAGACCTCGGCACCAACAGTTTCGAAAATTTCCCAATCAACGTAGCCAAACAATACGCCCCGTGCACCGAGGATGGTTACGTGGTGGGTGATGTAATACTGATGCATTTACCGAGCGGTGCGTTCAACATGATTGGCCGTCCTTCTGTACTTAATTGGGTACAGTTCCACTGCGAAACCAAGGGCTACGATGCTAAGTGTGAACGTGATGAACGGTCTGCGGTACGCGCCAATCCGCTGGATCGCAAGACCTTTCGCTTCCAGATCCAGGGTCCCAATGCATTCAAACTGATGACCAAGGTAATTGGCAAAGAGCCTCCACAGTTGAAATTTTTCCACATGGGCGAAATCGAAATAGCCGGTTGTAAAGTAGGCGCCTTACGGCATGGCATGGCAGGTCAACCCGGTTACGAATTGTTTGGCCAGGTAAAAGACGGAGAAACCGTACGCCAGGCATTTATTGCTGCAGGTGAAGAATTTGGTTTGCGTTTGGTGGGTGCCCGCGCCTACTCTTCCAACACTTTGGAGTCAGGTTGGGTTCCATCCCCGATGCCTGCTATCTATTCCGGTGCCAACCTGAAGTCTTACCGGGAATGGCTGCCGGCCGATTCGTATGAAGCCAAAGCGTCGCTGGGTGGCAGTTTCGTGTCCAAAAATATCGAAGACTATTACTTCACCCCCTACGATTTGGGTTACGGTGTAATGGTAAAATTTGACCATGACTTCATTGGCCGTGCTGCGCTTGAGAAATTTGCCAAGAACCCACGCCGACAGAAAGTCACTTTAGAGCTGAACAACGAAGACGTGATCAAAGCGATAGGCAGCCAGTTCTCGGCTGATCGCGCCAAATATTTTGATTTTCCGTCTGCTGTTTATTCCGCCCTACCCTACGATGCCGTGTTGAAAAACGGTGTGAATATTGGACTCTCCACCTGGATTGGCTACAGCTCCAACGAACGTAAAATGCTGACACTGGCCATGCTGGACGTCGAACACGCAGTACCCGGCAACGAAGTCACTTTTGTCTGGGGTGAGCCGAACGGCGGCACCAAAAAGCCGACAGTGGAATCACATAAACAGGTCGAAATCCGCGCCATGGTTTGTCCTGCACCTTACGCTCAGGTTGCCCGCACCAGCTATGCCCCTGTAGGATGGCGTCACCAGTAATGCCCAAACAATAATAATCTACTCGAGGATTGCCCCATGAATAAACTACCTTTACGCCTGCACCATAACGCTTATGTAGTAAAAAATCTGGAGCAAACTCGGGCATTTTATGAAGATATGCTGGGTATGCCTTTATTGGCAACCTGGTGCGAAAGAACCGATCTGTTTGGCAAAGATCGTGTGTATTGCCATTGTTTCTTTGGGCTCCAGGATGCCAGTGCGCTGGCTTTCTTCCAGTTTGCCGATGCGGATGACCAGCAGGAATTCGGTCCGCCATTGCCAATGTCTGGTTTTCGCCATATCGCCTTGAAGGTAGATGCAGACCACCAAAACTTCTTACTAAATAAACTAAAAGCTGCTTCCTACGATCCGCAAAAACATTACGTGCTGGAACATGGTTATTGCAAATCGTTGTATGTCATCGACCCCGACGACATGATCGTGGAATTTTGCACCGATCACCCCGATGTAGACAACATTAACGCCGATGTTCTGCCCAAAGCTCACCACGAATTAAAACGCTGGCTCGCCGGGGACCATACTCCCAACAACGAAGCTTTCCACCGCCATGCTTAGTAAGAGCATGGCTCCATAACTTGCCCATAGAAAATACCAATAAATTTGTCGACATTTTTTATCCCAAGACCTTAATTAAAACTAAAAAATAAGGGGCATTACTATGCAAAGATTTTTGTACAAATCCAAAGCTGCATTGGTGTTATTTATTGTGTTAGTAAGTTCAACTCAAGCGCAGCCCCCAGTTGCCGCTCCAACAAATTTACCTGCTGAACCCACCCGCGTCAGCCTGCCAGTACTCAGCGCTAATACTGGCGCAGGACCCAGCTTCGATTCATCGACATCACAATGGCCTGGCTACGATATGGCGCATTATTCCTATGAGGTAAATGAATACGTTATAGCTGGCACTGCTGCGGGCGCACCTTACAAAACACGACTTGTGGTTCGCCAACCTGCAGACGATAGTAAATTTAGCGGTTTGGTAGTGGCGGAAGCCATGCATCCAGCCGGGCAGGCTCACGCCTTCCAGCACCATTCGGTTTACCTGATGGATGCAGGACACATTGCCGTTGAAATAACCACACTGGGGCTGGATCCGATCAAAGTTTTCAACCCAGCGCGCTACGGCGACATGAATGTTGCGGCCAATCAGGTTAATGAAATTCTGGCACAGGCTGGCGCATTAATTAAAAGCGACCAAAGCCCAATTGCCGATTTGAATTTACGCAAGATGATAATGTTTGGAACGTCCGCGTCTTCCGCAATTCTGGTAGGTTATTTACCTGCCCACAAAATTTTTAAAACCGCCCAAATGGAAAATATTTACGATGGTTTTATGCCAACCTCCAATGGTACGAACATCGCCCCGGTTGATGTGCCCATGATTCAACTGCCCACCCAACATGAATTCCAGAATGTGGCAACAGCGCAGCAAGACAGTGATGAGCCTGGCAGCCAATATCGAAATTATGAATTCGTCGGCATGGGCCACCTAATGGCACGCAACAATCCGCGGATGACTGCTGATCAATGCACCAAACCGATCACCACTTTTCCACTGGAGCCTTATTTTTCGGTGGGTTTGCATCATCTGTTGCAATGGGTTGATAAAGGCATAATCCCGCCTAGAGCCGAGCGTGTGTTGCTTGATCGTAATATTGGCAACGATGGCTCGTTGATGGTATTGGATGAACACGGCAATCCGCAGGGTGGTATTCGTAATCCTTATGTTGATGTGCCCGTCACCAAATACACAGCCGGCAACGAAAATACAGCAACGAGCACAGTGGGGATTTTATGCCGCTTATCCATGTGGGAAACAGATTTTTCGCAGGATAAATTGCGGCAGTTGTATGGCAATACAGATAACTATGTGCGGCTGTTTGAAGAAAATCTCACCGCACAAGAGCAAGCAGGCTGGTCCCTGCCCGTATACCATGAGTTGATCATGGAAGACGCGCGAGCAGTGACCTTTTAAGTTAAGCGTGTCTTATTCTGCCACTAATGCCAATGGCTCGTCGCCAATGGCTATGTGACCCGCTACAGAATCACAATACATGCCAGGCGCAGGCGGCATACGCTCAGGACATTGGAAGAGGCCGCCTTGACGGGTACCTGCAGTTTCGCCATTACGCAGCGGATGTAAGGCAACACTGAACACTGTGCCGGGCGGAAAAGAATTTACCGATACACCTTGCCGAGCCATCTGCGCGGAGCCTGTCATCTCTACAGCCCAGACAATGGGTTCGCCCGCAGCATCACGTTCCACATTGTTATGCTCAGCATTCATCGGCGCAAAATAGATTTGCAAATGATTGGGAGCCGGGTCAATGCGGGTGACAACCCCAGTAAAAACTTTCAACGCTTTCATATCGTACATCGCAAACGAATGGTGTGCTTGCACCGTTGGGCCATACAGCGTAACTGCCGCTAGTGTGGTCGCTAATGCCAAGCTAATTTTTCTTTTTGTAATCATTTCAAGTGTCTCCTTAGCAATCCAGTCCACTTACAACCCGACTGTAGTCAATTAGTGTGTGATCCAGAGCATTAATTAAGGCCCTGACTCCTATTTAAGGAAAGCTGAAAATATCAGCTTCTTTCTGTTTCTCCATGCCTTGTTCAAAATATTTTTCCCATATTCTTGCCCATGGCCGTCCATACATATCAGGCACTTCGTATTCAATCACGTTACCCGGTGAAACCGGTGTAGCTTTACCATCAATCGGAAAAATGGACTGCACACATTCAATAAAAACATAGGGATCACCCGTGTCAAAACCGCTTTGTTTCACGTAGTTACGCACAATACGAATAGGCTCCACTAACGCCTCGGGATCATAAAAAATTGCTTCGTGATTGAGTCCAAGGAAGTTACCCGCAGCATCACGGTTGGGCGTATAAATTTCGATAGTTTGTAAAAAGTTGGAATATTCAGGAGCTGAGTGTACTTTCCAGCCCTGAATATTGGAGGTCCAGGTGATAAGAGTATCGTTATCCCAGAAGCCAATCGTTTCACCATACCAACGTGGCACGTCAGCACCCAGACGAGGTACCGCACCTTCCATATTGAACTCGCGTCCAATGTGGATGTTAGTAATAAAATTACGGGCTACACCCGCCATGATTTGCACCATGTCAGGGGTAACCATAATGTAGTGCTCCCACACCGCAGCCTCATGCCAGCGTCGCATGAAGCCTTCTGGCCAGCAATATTGTGAAGGCCACTGCGCTGCATTGGTATTGCCGTGATGGTAGGCCTCCTGCACAAACCGCGTTTGATATTCTGGGGTAAGCAAAGACAATACTGTGGGTATCTGCACATGCCGCCCGCGGTACCAATACTGTCCGTCTGGGGTACGGCCGGGATGCATGTAAACACCTGACCATTCACCTGGCACAGTGGCGTAGGTATGTTTGGTAGGGCCACCGCGTTGGCGCGTTTCCGCCATGAGCGCCTCGTAATGTGCTTGTGCGGTAGCAAACTTATACGGGCTCACAATGGCCTCGCGGGGGTAGTCACGATCACAAACCCCCCATGGCGCAGACAACGGCGGGTTATCTCCAATCAACCCTTGGCCACTACCGCCCCACAAGTCTTCCATTGCCGCTGAGCTGTTGCAGCGGAAATAACGTGGATCTGTCCAAAGCGCGCGATCTTTGTAAAAATCTTTGGAACTGAACATGTCAATCGGGAGTGGTTCGATGCCTGGCGGCGACTCCCCGTTACGCGCTGTTCCAGTAAAGGCGTTTGGATCACGCGGTGCTCCTATTGGGATAAGTACCCGCGTTGTTGCACCGACCATTGGATATTCATTGATGTCTGCGGCGAGTGGCGCAGCACGTCCTACACTGGTAAAACCTATAACTGCTGTCTTCTGGGCAACTACTGTCTGACCGAAAAAAGTAGCCAGCACAAACACTGGCAGGCACCAAATTTTATTTTTCATATACACTCTCTGCTGTTTATTATTCTTCTAATTGTTAGCGATTGATTAAATTCGAAATTAGCATATTCCTTGTATGCACAGATTCATGGTGAACCCCAGAGTCCAAAGCAAGCCCAGACTCAACCACTAGACTTTTTACAAAGCCAATACCACTTTTCTAAACTCCTAAAAGTATATAGACCAATTTTTCAAAACACCATACCAACGCTGCCCAAAAAACAGCGTTATGTGGTATGTTCGCCCGCACGTATTAATTGAATAAACCTTATCAAACTACAGGAGACCCACAAATTGAAATCGCTAATTACATTGCTGTTGAGTTTCACCGTGTTGCTGACAGCCTGCTCAGAACCAGCCCCTGTGCAACCAAATCCTGTTGTAGCCGCGCCCCTCGATGAGGGCTCCTTTGTTATCAATAATGCTCATATTATTGATGGCACCGGCAGGGTAATTGAGCAAGGATCTGTGGTTATTAAGGATGGGCTGATAATTTCAGTCAGTGAAGGCGCCAGCACCGTGCCCGGGGCCATGGTGATTGATGCTCAGGGCAAAACGGTAATGCCTGGCTTTATCGAAGGTCATCGCCATCTTATAGAAGGTAATCCCGACCAATGGATGGCCGAAAGGGCTGCAGCCAATATGCAGGAGTTTCTGGATGCTGGTTTCACCACGATACTGTCGGCCATCGATGCCCCCCAAATACTGGAACTACGCCGCATGCTGGTCGCTGGCGAAATGGTTGGACCACGTATTCTTTCCGGTGCTTTTATGCCGGTGGCGATTCCTGCACCTAGCGATTTTACCGGTGATCCAGCGCGTACTGATGTTTCGCGTCCACCCGCACGGCCGACCGTAGCTGCAGGCGCAATACCTGATGCCGACACCATAGCCGGTGTGCAACGTATCAAAGATGCCGGTTATGACATGGTAAAAACGGTAGTTACAGTCACCCCGAACGGCCCCGAAATACACACACTTACTGTTATGGTGGAAGAAGCCCATCGGCTGGGACTTACCGCTATTGTTCACGCCGTTTCAGTAGAAGATACACTCGCCGTCATTCAGACGCGCCCTGATTTGTTGGTGCATACCCCGCATATTGGTCAATTAACGGAAGCCCAAGCACAAACTATTGCCAGTTCTGGCATTCCCATGACATCAACCTTGGGTACTTTCGTGCCGTTTTATGATGCCAATAATCTACCCATCTTCAGGGATGCCCAGCCCTATCCCTGGAATACTCTCAGTAGTGCCGGACAAGGGCCGGTAAATGCGCGATTATTGTGGGAAGCCGGTATCGTGTACGGCTACGGCACCGATACTTCGTTTTTGCCCAGAGATACTTTTGCACATGAATTAAAAGCACTGCACCTGACGTTTTCACCGCTCGATATCATGAAAATTCTGACCATCAATACCGCCACAGCGGTTGGCTTGGAAACTGAAATTGGCACTCTGGAGGCCGGCAAGGTCGCTGATATCGTCATGCTAGACGGCGATCCGCTGACAGATCTTTATGATTTATTGAATGTTACATTGGTAATAAAGAGTGGGAAGGTTGTAGTAAACAAGATATAAATTAGACAATTTATAAAACTGCTTTAAAAAAAGGGGCGAAAATTATTTCGCCCCTTTTTTATTGCTCCGGTTATTACTCCGGTTATTGCCTTGCATCTACAAGAATTTAGGACTCACCGTACAAAAATTATTTCAGATCAAGCTTAAACAGTTTAATGGCGTTTGTGCGACCCATTTTAACTTTCTGTTCTTTGGTAATTACGTTAGTGTTATCAAACCAAGTGGACGCTTCTTCCATCTTTTCAAACGGATAGTCAGAGCAGAAATAAATCTTATCGTTATCAATAGTATCCAAAGTGCAGCGTAAGGCCGGATCATTGAAATTACCGCTGGTGGTGATATGGAAATGATCGCGGAAATAATCGCCTAGTGGCCGCTTGCCGCGGTAACCACGCGCAGAAAAACGGAGTCTGGCGTCAATGCGCCACAACCCGAACGGAATATTTTCGCCCAGATGACCAATGCATATCTTGAGATTAGGGTACAAGTCAAACAAGCCGGAACCACACAAGCGTAATGAATGAATGGAGGTTTCCACCGCAAAACCCCACGGCGCACTCATCAGCCATGGATGACCGTCATAGTTCTTGGCCTGCGACTGGATCTGCATACGCGGATGCAAATAAAACGGCACGTCGAGCTCCGACACTGTGGCCCAAAAGCTGCGATATTCAGGCATATCGTAATACTTGGCATTTTCAGGATGGTCTACTTGTTGAAAGCCGTTCACCAGACAACCTTTGAAGCCGAGTTCTTTCACACAACGGGTAAGTTCTCTAGCGGCCGCATCCGGATCGTGCATGGGCAAGGCTGCAAGCGCAGCATAACGACTTGGATGTGCAGCCACAGCCGCGGCCATGCGGTCATTGCTAATCTGCGCAACCCGCATCGCTTCGTCCGCATTCAGGATGGCCTGTAGTCCCGGCGCATTGAGTGACAGCAATGCCAGCTCGATACCACTCTTGTCCATATGCTCCAGACGTTCATCACCCAGATCGAGTATCTGGCGGGTAAACTGATTCCATATACCACCGTCACCGGCAAAGTTACGAGTCTCTTCCAAGGTTTCTGGTATTGCAAAATGTTCTTCAAAACCAATTTTTCCGTTCATAGTTAAATACACTTCATGGGTTAATAAATCTTAAGTTATTGTGCTGTACATTCATAAAAAGCCGCATCATCGGGATTGCCCGTGCCCATCCAAGTTGCCACCTGGGGATGCGGACACAAAGGCCGACTCATGTCGACACGGCCATCCCGTACACGTGTTGCGGTAATTGTGGCGGGAGCCACACCTTGCTCGCGCCATTGATCCAGCGCGGTAAGAAAGTCGGCCTGATCCGGGCCGATGTCGCCACGACAATGCCCCATCCCAGGCATCATAAACAAACGCAACCAGTCACTTTGCTCTGTACCTAATGTTTGGAGCACCCGCCCATAATAAGCGATGGAATTGGCGGGGGCTGGACCCGGATCATTCCAGCCATGGTACATCAGTAATTTACCACCCCGCGCCTTGAAGGCACTCAGATCAGGATCATCAGAAGTGACATCATGTGCACGAGCTAGTACCAGCCGGGCATCACTTTCCAGATCAAAACTTTGCCAGTCCCAAGCTGGATTTTCATGCGCTATATAGCTGACTACATCAGACTGTAAGGGGCTTGGCAAGTCACCTTGATCGAGCATACGCCAGCCCAGCTCAAAACCCAGCGCATGGCCCGGATAAAGTTCTGTGCCGCTGCTTAACACTACTGGCGCATAGACACGGCGGACAGATTCAACCTGGCGGGCGGTCAGGCAAGCAGTGGTAGCCCCCGTGGCAGCGCCGTCCTTACATTGCAATACTGTAGGATCAAAATCACAAGCCAAAGGATTATTCAGAAAGCCGTCTTTAACACCATCGTTGGCTTCGCACTGTGACAGTACTGCTGCATGCAACAACTGAATTTTATCCGGCGGCAAATACAAAGACGGATCTTTGAGTACCGACACCATACCTTGCATCTGAGCAAGATTGAGATTGAACTGATTGTTGACCGGCGCACCCGCAATAATGGCATCAAAATCTTCCGGATAACGCTGGGCTTCCATCAACCCTTGCCGACCACCGGTGGAACATCCTTCATAATAGGAAAGTGCAGGCTGCCGTTCATAAAAACGTTCAATAATGAGTTTGGATTGCACCGCCATTTCGTGCATGGATCGATAACCAAAATCCACCAGTTTTTCTGGATGCCCCACCATAAACGCGGCGCTGCCACCCTTGTGCCCAGTATCGTTGGATGCCACTGCATAACCTGCTTTCAAACCAGAGGCCATGGCTGAATAACTGATGGAGCCCGCCCAGCCCCCATTGCCCAGCGCTAGAAACTTTCCGTTCCAGTTGCTATCCGGTAACCAAAGTTCCATTTCGATATGCGAATCACTGGAAGGCGCGAGCACTGCAGCAATGCGGCAATGGGCCGGAAGGGTGAGTGTTGCCCCTGGTACTTGTGGCTGGTAGTCGCCTGCCGGTAAAAGCTGTGCTGCAGTTAGCGTCACGTTGGTGAGTGCCAGTGACCGTAATTCATCACACGTACTGCCCAGTACAGGGCCAGAAAAAACAATACAAAGCAGCAACATATTCTTATTATTCATGCCAGCAATCTCCGCAAAATTATTAGCTAATCGTGTGAACCCTTAGTACATTCGCGACTACCTTGCTACTTGCCAAGGCCAAAAATAAACATGATACAGCTGACGCTTATCAGCTGCGGCGCCTTCAATATCTGAAGGTGTATTTAAACTTCAAACTCAAATCTGCTGTTGCTGCCTTAAATATATTGTCTTTGTCCTTGTCCTGCATATTGTAATTGAGCACCAGAAATCCTTCTTGACCGGCCTTGGGAACCCACTGCAGACGGGTGTTGATACCAATTTCTTCCGAAACATTATCGTATTGCAATAGGCTTACCCAAAACAAGTCTGACGAAAAAGCCACTTGGGCTGAGAGGCTGCTGAGACGGGTAATGAAAGCGCCCTGCGGCAGCTCAATGTTGTTCCAATCTTGACTCACTGACATTACAAAATTACGAGATTGCACCCAGTTCAAGGAACCGCCAATGTTGCTACGTTTACCATTGTAAAAATCACCCGTGGAGTAACTCAGGCTACTCGAAAATTTGCGTTGGTTACCGGTACCGATGCCAACACTGATTTCATCAAACGCATAGCGACCGGCAGGTACCTGAACCTGTCTACCCTGCTCGGAATAAATCGTAAACGGGGCGAGTACTACTTCCTTGTTCTGCTGATATTTCAAGCCAAACTTGTCACGGGTATTCGCTTCCAGCTCCAGCAATCGGAATGCCAACACTTCGCTTTGCAGACCACCGTCCAACCCATTGATACGCTGTGCATCCATGCCGACATAGGCAGTTTGGAAAATATTGTTGGTGAAATAATGGGTGTAGCCTGCATCAGCAGAATAATCTCGAATGTTGGTGCGGTTGATGTAACCCATGGCAGGGTTGAAATTACGCTGTACTTCCTTGAACCCCAAACCAGCCCGTAAACCGGTGTTGTTGGGCGAACGTAAACCAAAGCCATAAGCAGCATTATCAGTGCTCAAACCGGGTGTGTTGGATACTTGATACCACGCATCGCTTTCTATGGTTTTGCCGCTCGCCAATCTGGTATTCAAATAACGAAAATCTGCACCAAACAACGAGTTGTCAATATTGGCCGTTGGGTTGCCGTCAGTGACAATAAATCCCACGCTCGATTCTTCCAGCACATTGGCCGACACGCGACCAATAAAGAGATTGGAGGCGGCGACATTTTTAAACGCGTCTTGCCTGATGGCAAGAGTACCGACATTCCAACGCCCCAAGCGGCCACTGATCCGGCCACCATAGTTTATATCCACGGGGGCTCCACTTTGGCTTAGCCCTAATTTACGGGAAAAATAAGGTCTGGCATTTTCGCTCGCACCACGTGCGACCGCACTGTTCGCATTGCCTCCTATATTGCCAAATTGAAACAGATCCGAATCATTGAGAAAAAAGTCGCGTTTTTCTGGAAAGAAAAGATTGAAACGGGTCAGGTTCACCTGCCTGTTATCGACTTCGGTAGCGGAAAAATCAGTATTGATGGTGAGTGCACTATTGAGCGAGGGTGTCAGCCGGTAAAACATATCCACCGAAGGATTGACGCTACTGTCACTGCTATTGGCTACAAACCGTTTATTCTGATTAAGAGAAAATGAAGGCACAATATCAAGCCCCAGCCCTTGATTGACTTTACTGATCCCAGTCATAGTGCCAGCAATACTAGGGTTATACGTGCGGTTGTAACTTACCCAAGCCATTTCTTCACCACGACGGCGAATGCCTCGGCCAAAATTAAAACCCCAAGCTTGGGTGTTCGGATCGAGCGGCAGCGATTTAAACGGAATTTCCAACTCGGCAATCCAGCCGTTTTCGTCTGGTGCTGAGGCAACATCCCAGATGGTAGACCAGTCATTCGAAAACGCGCTGACACTTTGATACAAGGCGTCGTGACGCACACCATTGAGATTGGTCTCAAAACGATAACCGGTGCGCTGGGTATTGAAGGGATCGAGGATCACCACTAACCGATCATCACCCCCCAATCCCTGGCCATGGCGGATGGTGGGTGCTGCAATTAAGGTTGGATCGCTATCGGCCATACGTGCGCCGATGTAGAGAGCATCGTCATCATAGAGCACATAGACTTCAGTTTTTTCGGAAGGAGTAGTGCCATCACCGGGGCGAATCTGGTGGAAGTCGGTAATAGGCACAGCTTGTTGCCATATTGCTTCGTCCATCTTGCCATCAATCACGGGTTTGCTTGTTACGCGCACTGCATTAACTGTTTTTTGCACGAGCGCGGGGGCATTAGCAATTTCCTGTCCCATGGCCGGAGTCGCAACAACATTCGCAGCAACAGCGGCAACAACAGCGGTAACAACAGCGGTAACAACCTTACCAAAGGCGGAAGCTGAACTTAGAGAGTAAGTTTTATACATCGATCAAAATCTGAAGGTGTAATTGAACTTGAGTGACAAATCCGCAATGGTTGAATCAAAACTGTTGTCTTTGTCAGCATCGGTCAGCCCCCAGTTAAGCACCAGAAATGCTTGTTGGCCAGCTTTGGGAATCCAGTGCAGACGACTATTGATGCCCATCGCCTCCGACACATTATCGTATTGAACAAGATTGCTCCACGCCACGGTTGATGAAATCGACAACTGCGAAGTGAGGCTAATTTGTTGCAAGCTAAAATCACCATAAGGCAATTCAATATCATCTTCCGTATAGGCAATTTCAAAACTGAGACTACGGTTGGGGCGAATGGTAATGTTGCCTCTGCGATTAAAGTGGCTGCCATCGTAATATTCACCACCGGTAACAAAAACATTGGCCGTTATTTTACGCTGCCCACCCATCTGCAAAGCCCAAAATCCTTCATTGAAAGAATACTCACCGGCCGGGAGAGTGACTCGGTTTAAGCCATCTGAAGAACGGTTAATCGTAAAAGGCGTCAACAGAACTTCGCGATTGGCGGTTATACGAATCAAGGTGGTATCACCTTGGTTATCGTTGATAGAAAAACGCAAACCTAGATTTTGCGAACTAACTCGACCGTTCTGCATAGTTTCGGCCCGGTAACCATCGAAAGCTGCCAGTGTCGAGCGAAAAAAACCACCTGGCTTCAAGAAGTGTCGATAACCTACATTTAAACCATGATCCACTACTCCGGTGCGATTAACGAAACCAACTGCCGGTGCAAAGTTTTCTTCCACTCGTTTGTAATTGTAATAACCCTGCAAGCCCGACGTGTTGGGATAGTTGATGCCAAATCCCATGGCAGAATCAGCACCCTGCAAACCGGTAGTTTTAGTCTGTTCAATGAATGCCACGCCTTCCACTGTTTTACCGCCGGGCAGATTTGAATTGCGATAACGAAAGTCTGTGCCTACCAGAGTACTGTTGAGATTCGATTGCGGATCGCCATCTGTAACGATGAAACCCACTTGAGATTCGTTGAGTACATTCAATACGCCGCGACCCACAAAAATGTTTTGCGCAGCTACGCCAGTATTCACCGATTCATCCTGACTAATCAGCAAGGTACCCAAGTTCCAATCACCAATACGCCCACTCAGTTTTGCGCCTGCACTTAAATCCACTGGTGTACCCATACTACTCAAGCCAATATTGCGAGAAAAAAACGGTCGAGCATTCTGGCGCGCGGGTGTAGGAGTCGCTGGCGAGCCCACGCCCGAAGTTTGATTGAAGCCGCCACTGCCAATCTGGCCAAATTCGAAAATATCAGCATCACGCAGAAAAAAGTCTCTTTTCTCCGGAAAAAATAGATTAAATCGCGTCAGGTTAACCTGACGATCATCCACTTCAGTGGCAGAAAAATCGGTATTGATAGTAAGGGCAGCATTGAGCTGTGGCGTTATTTTGTAGAACACATCAAGAGATGGTTCGTAATTTTTTTCGCTAAAACTGCCGGGACCAAATTTGCGACGTTTCGACATGGATAAAGACGGCACAACATCCAGACCCAACCCTTGTTTCATGCCAGACAGCCCGGTCATGGTGCCAGCATTACTGGGATTCACTTCGCGATTGCGGCTTACCCAGGCAATACTTTCATTATTGCGACGCCGCACACGATTAAAATTGATGCCCCAAGTGTTTATGCTGGGGTCGAATGAAATAGTCTGGAACGGGATTCTAATTTCCACTGTCCAACCTTGCTCCGAACGGGCGCTGGCTGCTTCCCAAATACCGTCCCAGTTTCCTTCTACATCATTAATATTTTGGAACAAGCCATCCCAGCGCACTCCGTTTGCGTTCACTTCAAAACGGTAGCCATTACGCTGATCGAGATAAGGATCGAGAACAATCGCAATAATGTCATCACCTCCCAACGCCTGGCCCTGCCGTAATACTTGTGCAGCAATAGTTGTAGGATCGGTTTCCCACATTCTGGCACTGATATAAAGCGCGTCTTGGGAGTAATACATCCTAACCTCAGTTGCCTGCGTGGGCGCGGCATGATCCTGGGGGAAATACTGGTGAAAATCTTCGATGAAAACCGCCTGTGCCCAGACTGCATCATCCAGCACACCATCTATCTGAACGGCACCTGGTAGGTTGGGAATTTGGACAGATTTTTCTGCTGATACGGAGCTTGCTGCAACCTGTTCTTGCGCATGCACAACTGCCGATAACAGCAATAAGTTAAGAGCACCAAGAGCGCCTAGCAAAGCTTGTCTCTTAACACGACAAAAAATAGGTATAAAAAATTTCATACTCAAAAACGACACGGTTTTTCACTCTCGATTTGATTATTTCCAGCAAGGGCAACAGATTTTTGAATACGTTGACCAAAAAGGTGCTCCAAGGCGAAAAGCACCCTTTAGAATCTAAACGTGTAATTGTATTTAAGTGTTAAATCCGAATTAACCGACACAAAATCTTTATCCTTGTCTAAATCTGTCATATTCCAGTTAAGCACCAGATACATTTCGCGGCCAGGTTCAGGTATCCAGTACAAACGACTGTTGAGGCCAAGACCTTCGGAAACATTGTCATACTGAACGCGATTAGACCAGGTGAGATCGGCAGTAAAATTGATCAGACTAGTAAACGACGTTTGCCGCACGACAAAGTTGCCTTGGGGCAGTGTTATTTCGTTTTCTGAATAACGCACTTGCAAGTTGTACCCTGGGCGCATTTGCCACAAAACACCAAAGTTCTTTTGCAAACTTTCGCCTCCATAATAGTCGCCCTGGCTTATCCCCATAGTGCCAGACCATTGGCGTTGCCCGGCAAAAGTAAGGCTAGCAGCACCCCGGGTGAAAGAATAATCGCCGGGAGGAATGGTGATAACACGTTTGCCATCGGACGCACGATAGATAACAAAATTGCGACTTAGCACTTCTTGCTGCTGAATAATGCTACCTGCGATAACGTCATTGCTTTGGGTGTTAACGTTGATACGAATGTCCTGCACTGCAGAAATCAGCTCGCCAGTATTGGTGTTACTGTTGCGATAACCATCAAATCCAGCATAGATTGAGCGAAACTTACCACCTGCTTGCAGAAATTTCCGGAAACCAAAATCGAGAGCGTGATCGTCGATACCTTTTTGGTTTACAAAACCGATACCGGGGTTGAAATTGTTTTCAATACGTTTGAAAGTGTAACCACCACGCCAACCATTGCTGTTGGGCGCATTCACACCAAAACCCCAGGCAGCATCTTCACCAGTGATACCGGTGGTGTTCGATTGCTGCAACCACACTTCACTTTCAAGCACTTTGCCGCCGGATAAACTGGAATTGCGGTAGCGAAAATCTGCGCCAACCAGACTATTATCTATATTGGCTTGCGGATCCCCCTTGGTGGCGATTACGCCAATCTGGGATTCCCGCAGCACGTTCAGCGCCGCTCTGCCCACAAAAACACTCTGCGCAGATACGGCGGAACTTTCATCTTCAGCCTGATGCACAATCAAACTCCCCACGTTTAATTTGCCAATACGTCCGCTGACTTTGGCACCCGCATTGATATCGACCGGCGCGCCGTTATTACTTAGCCCAATATTGCGCGAGAAAAACGGGCGGCCGTTTTGCAAAGCCGAGTTTGGTACAGCATCATTGCCTTCCTGACCAAATACAGTACCGTTGCCAATTCTGCCGAACTGAAAAATATCCGCATCACGAATAAAGAAGTCGCGCCGTTCTGGAAAAAAAAGATTAAAGCGTGTCAGATTGACTGCACGATCATCCACTTCTGTCGCAGAAAAATCGGTATTAAGAGTAAGCGCAGCATTTAATTGCGGCGTGACTTTGTAATACATATCCAATTGGGGTTCGACTGTCTGATCTGTATGACCTTTCGGCCCGAAAGCTTTTTGCTGGCGCACCACTAGATAAGGCACAACATCCAAACCCAAACCTTGCTGCAAACCTGTAAAGCCACTGACGGTACCGGCAATACTTGGGTTCATCAAACGATTGCGGGAAATCCAACCCATTTCTTCATTATTGCGCCGCGTAACCCTGCGCAGATTGATGCCCCAATCTGTGTGCGCCGGATCGAAGGAAATGGTTTGAAACGGAATGCGCAATTCAGCAGTCCAACCCAACTCATCCACATTGGATTTGGCTTGCCAGATGCCGGTCCAGTTGCGATCAACCTGCGACACATTTTGAAAAATGCCTTCGACGCGCACGCCATTGGGATTGATCTCGAAAAGATAACCGCTGCGCCGATCTAGGTAAGGATCCAGCACTAGATTGAACACGTCATCATTGAGTAGACCCTGGCCCTGCCGCATTACATTTTTGATAATCAGGCTTGGGTCAGTCTCGTACATACGAGCACCAATGTAGAGCGCATCCTTGGTATAGAACAACCTTACTTCCGTACGTTGACCCGGCTGAGCATACTCAATCGGCGTCATCTGGTGAAAATCATCTACCAGTGCAGCGTCTGCCCACACCGCTTCGTCGAGCAGGCCATCTATACGAGGGTCATCCTGCAGATTAATAATGTTGATGGTTTTTCCGCCCGTAACACCAGCTTCGTTTTGAGGCGTAATTGGCTGGGCATTGCCAATTGCAGAGAGACTCAGCGCCAGCAGGGACAGCAAAATGACTGTAGTACTGCGAATTACGGTGGATTTTAATGTAAACAACATGCGGAAAAATTACCTTTAAATATAGAATTGAGCAGGATATCCCGTAATGAACTCCAGCGACTAACCTTAACCATTGGCTGGCCAGCCAGAATGATAATTTTTCTCATTGCTTGCACAAACTGTTACTACCAACACCGCTAAAGCCGTGATTTTCTGTCGATAAAAATCTACAATCACCCACATATAAAAAAGGCAAGTCCTTGGCTGAGTTTATACTGGTTAAGCAAGTTTCATGGGCAGTTGCAGTTGACCTTCAATACCAACCAACTCTGAATTGTTTGTGCTACCTTATTTTCCCGGTACCACTGTTCTGTTTTATTAAAAAGGTGATATGAAAGTTCCCAAACGTTTAGAGTCATTATTGGACGACGGTTTGATTGATGAGGTGATCTGCCAATTAATGAGTGGCAAAGAAGCGCAAGTTTATGTTGTGCGCTGTGGCGAAACTCATCGTTGCGCCAAGGTTTTTAAGGAATCTACCAATCGCAGCTTCAAACAAGCGGTGCAATATCAGGAAGGTCGTAATGTTCGTAACAGTCGTAGAGCGCGGGCAATGTCCAAAAAAACCCATTACGGCCAGAAGGAACAGGAAAATGCCTGGCTCAACGCTGAGGTAGACGCACTGAAAACGCTGGATGCAGCCGGGGTCAGGGTCCCCAAGCCAATCACCTTTGTCGATGGTGTGTTATTGATGGAGCTGGTAACAGATGCAGATGGCAATGCAGCGCCACGCCTTGGTGATTTAGCACTGACGTCTGCACAGGCTCTCGATTATCACCATCAAGTGCTTGCCGAAGTAGTGCGTATGCTATGCGCTGGTCTTGTGCACGGCGACCTGTCTCCTTTCAACGTTTTGGTGGATACCAACGGACCGGTCATCATCGATTTGCCTCAGGCAGTAAATGCGGCTGGCAACAATAGCGCCTCAAAAATGTTGGAGCGCGATGTCGAAAACATGCGCAACTATTTTGGCCAATTTTCACCTCAACTTTTGACCACCGATTATGGCAAGGAAATTTGGGCGCTATATGAGGACGGAAATTTGCAGCCCGACAGCAATCTCACCGGCTACTTTGAACACGACAACTCCATTGCTGATCTCAGAGATTTGCTGGCTGTGATTGAAGATGCGAAGAGTGAAGAAGCTGCGCGAGTGCAGCGTGAGAAAGAAAGCCTAGAACTGTAATACCAGCTTTACAGATGCCCAATTTCAGAACTATAAAAGGGAGCACTGCGCTCCCTTTTATAGTTTTTATTTCTGCGAAACTTACCGCCTGTTGCGCCTAGCACTGTCCTTTTATCGTACGCAATAAAAGTGGCAGTCAATATTGCGTTTTAACTTATCGCTTCTTTTCTAACTACACTGTGATGACGACCATAACAGGCATAAACCACCACACCAATCAACAGCCAAATAATCAATCGTAACCAAGTATCCAGAGGCAAAGACAAGGCCATCAGCAAACAGAAAAACACGCCCGCTAGGCATACAAACCAAGGATAAGGCGTACGGAAAGGGCGTGGAATTTCGGGACGGGTGTAGCGCAAAATCAACACACTCGCACATACCATCACAAATGCCAGCAAAGTGCCGATGGAGACGAGTTCTGCCAATAAACCGATGGGAAACATGCCCGCCATCAATGCCGCTACAATTCCGGTAATCCAAGTTGCGACATGGGGGGTACGGTAGTTCGCGTGAACCTTGGCAAAGGCTGGTGGCAACAAACCGTCACGCGCCATCGCCAGCAAAATTCGAGCCTGACCCAAAATCAATACCAACACGACCGAGGTCAAGCCAGCCAGGGCGCCAAATACTACAAATGGAATCAACCACTGCAAAGCAGCATGTTCACGCAAAGCTACTACCACAGGCGCTGCATCGTTAAGCTGAGTGTAGGAAATAATGCCGGTTAATGTTGCAGACATCAAAATATAAAGCACCGTACAAATCAGCAGCCCCATTAACAAACCAAAGGGCAAATCGTAGGAGGGATTTTTGGCTTCTTGTGCAGCTGTGGAAACCGCATCAAATCCAATGTAGGCAAAAAATATCACGCCGGACGCGCGTAGTATGCCCGACCATCCAAACTCGCCCCACACGCCAGTATTTTCCGGGATGAAAGGGGTCCAGTTGGCGATATCAATAAAGAAAACTCCAAAACCAATAACAGCAGCAATCACCGCAACTTTCAGCAGCACTACTACAGTGTTAAAGATAGATGTCTGGTTGATGCCCACATAACAAATCCAGGTAACCAATAAGGTAATAACCGTGGCAGGAACATTCCAGTAACTGCCCGTCAACACGACGGATAAACCATCAGAGCTAGCAAAGGGAGCCGAGGTTAGATTGGTGGACAAGCTCACGCCTAAGAAATCCAGAAAGGTGGTGAAATATCGGCTCCACCCCACCGCCACCGTGCTCGCTGCAAACATATATTCCAACAGCAGATCCCAGCCTATAAACCAGGCGGCAAATTCGCCCAGGGTTGCATAAGTGTAGGTGTAGGCACTGCCAGATACGGGTGCCATTGCGGCAAATTCGGCGTAACACAAACAAGCGAACAAGCTACCAATACCAGCAATGATGAAGGAAATTGCGATGGCAGGACCGGCATGCACAGCAGCTTCCAAACCAGTTAGCACGAAGATACCGGTACCAATGGTGCCGCCAATGCCTAGCGCCGTCAGTTGCCACGGACCTAGCGCACGTTTGAGCTGAGAGTTTTGGTGCTCTGATTCAATTGAAGCAAAAGTTTTGGTAAGGAACAGTTTAGATGCCATGCGTGAATCCTGCTTTCGATTTTAGAGTGCCAAGTAACAAGCCAACAACTTGAGCCTACCCTGACTCTTGGCTTTAGTCCATGCACAAGGGTGCCAGTAGTGACGCAATTTTTAATACACCTCTGGTAGGTCTGTTTGTGATCATCTCAATCAAACCTTTGCTGACGGTATCAAGGCTCATCAGGTCAAAACTGGATGTACTACAATGGCGAGGCCAACCCTGTACTGGAGTGGATCAACTATGCTCGACTGGAACGACTATTTTCGAATGATTACCGGGCTGATTGCCATAGTGGGGCCAGTGGGGACCGTGCCTTTGTTTCTCAACTTTACCGAAAATGTACAGTCACAGCGCAAACGTATCGCCCGCACCTCGGCTTTTGCAGTAGCCTGCATTTTGACTATTAGTGTGCTGGCGGGTTCCCGTATTTTGTCCTTGTTTAACATCAGTATCGACAGTTTTCGTGTGGCCGGGGGACTGCTGATGCTGACGCTTTCCTTCGAAATGCTCAATGCCAAAACCGGACGTATCAAACATACACCAGAGGAAGATCAGGAGGCGTTGAACTCTTCTTCTGTAGCAGTTGTACCGCTGGCTTTACCCTTGTTAGCCGGGCCAGGTGCAATCAGCACTGTCATTGTGTTTAGTCAACAATCGGCTTTATTCGCGCATAAACTGGCCTTGATAGGCATCTGCTGGCTAATCTCCTTGCTGGTGTGGATCTGTTTCCACCTGGCTCCCCAAATCAGCAAACGGGTGAGTCAAACTTCGCTTAATATCTCGTCCCGCGTTATGGGATTGATACTTGGCGCCATCGCAGTGGAATTCATTGTGGGTGGCCTGCAAAACTTACTGCCGGGTTTATAGCTTAATCTGCCTTACTTTAATTTCGTCATACCTGCACACCTGCATTTTCTTCAGATCAGGTACTCAGCTTCGTATTGCGCTGGGGTAAAACCAAAAATAAAATCCCGTGGTGATAAACCAACATAGACTTAATGACCACAAATCGTGAGAAAGAAAATGTGCACCGCGCAGTTGTTGTCCAAGGCCAAACACCAGACCTAATAGCAACACTACTAAAAATGCTGGCTTTTGCCACTGCGGCCGGTATTCACGGGCCACATACACCAAACCAAACCAGGCATAAGCACCACTGGCATGCCCGGACGGGAAACAAGCCCCTAAGTGGGTAGAATCTGTGTTGGCGGCAAAAATCTTGGCATATTCAAAATTGCCGCCATAACGGATTAAATCCCAAGGGCAATCTACATGGGTAATTTCCTTCAATATATTTAAGGTGAGCCCTGCAGTTAGGGTAGAAACCAGCAAGTAAAACAAACCCTTTTTGTACTGCGCCAAGGCTTGGCTAAAAAAACTGCTGGCCAGCAGCATTAACATCACCACAATCATAATTGCCACTAGGTTTCTGCCTTGATTGTGGATGAGCCCAGCAGTAATCCAATGTTCGCGCAGACTCCATGTATTACCGCTTAGCTGATAGATCTTATCGGCCAGCATGAGATCCACAGTGCTTAATTGCATAAGCCCTGCAAGCAATATAAACGCCAGCATGGGCCACAGCAGATGGCTAATCAATAATCGTGAGAAAGGTGCTTGAGCGATCATCAGTAAACTCTCAAAGTTAAGGCGGAAGTCAGTTTTATCGTTCCGGCGTAGTCGTAAACGTAGACGTAGGTTAGAATCAATCGTCGTTAGTCAGTTGCATTTTTAACATGTTTAAAAATTTTAAGCCCATAACACTGCAAATTGATTGTTCACGCTTGATCATACTTGTTGCCCTCTGCTTCACCTTGTTTTACAACCTCAGATTTTTTCGTAATAGCGCTGCTATTTACGCCCATGACATTGGTGGGGTGTTATTTGTTGCTTCACTGGCACTATTTTTATTTGCACTGACCGTATTGGTCTTAGCCATGTTGTGCTTTCGCTTTATTGTCAAACCGGCCCTTGCGCTGATATTTATAGGAGCAGCAGCTGCCAATTACTACATGAATACTTTTAATGTGGTAATTGATACCACCATGATTACCAATATCATGCGGACCGACAGGCGCGAAGTGGCCGATCTTATGAGTGTGCAACTGGCCATACAAATTCTTCTATTAGGGGTGCTACCTAGTTGGTTGGTTTATAAAACAACCATAAAGTTCCCGAGTTTTATGCTTACTCTTTTGCAAAGGCTCAAGCTGATTGGCAGTGCTGTTGTACTGTTGTTGGTAAGTATTGCGCCTTTTACGCCCTACTACACCAGCTTCTTCCGCGAAAACAAAATGCTGCGTTATTACGCCAATCCGGTTACGTTTATCTATTCAAGTGTCCGGATTGTCGATATGGCGCTGGCTAGTGTTGAAAATTTGGTGCGAACGCCTATTGGACTTGATGCACATAACCCAGCCTCAGATAGTCAGCGCCAATTGGTAATATTGGTTGTAGGTGAAGCAGCTAGAGCTGATCGTTTTTCTCTCAACGGTTACCCTCGCGCCACCAATACCTTGCTCGCCGAAGCTGGCGTGACCAGTTTCAAAAATGTGTACTCGTGTGGCACGTCCACTGCTTATTCCCTGCCCTGTATGTTTTCCTTGTCTGATCGCACCGATTTTGATTTAGATACGGCAAATCAAACTGAAAATGCTTTGGATGTGTTTACTCATGCGGGAGTCAATGTGTTGTGGCGCGACAACAATTCTGACGCAAAAGGAGTGGCCGAGGAAATTGCATTTGAAGATTTTCGCAGCGCCGATGTGAACAATGTCTGTGATATTGAATGTCGAGATATCGGCATGCTTAACGGCTTGCCTGACTATATCGAGCAACACCCAACTGGCGACATCGTTATTGTATTGCACCAAATGGGCATGCACGGCCCCGATTATTACAAACGTTATCCCAGTAACTTTGAAATTTACACACCGGTGTGCAAGACCAACCAATTGGAAAACTGTACTGATGAAGAAATCGGCAACGCTTACGACAACGCCGTAAGTTATACCGACTTTTTTCTTTCACAACTTATTGTTTTTCTAAAAAATTATGACAATCGTTTTGGAACAGTTATGTATTACATGGGCGACCATGGCGAATCACTAGGCGAAAATGGATTGTATCTGCATGGACTTCCCTACGTGCTAGCCCCCGATATTCAGAAACATGTGGCGTCAATAATCTGGTTTGGTGCAAATTACCCGATTGATCAAAATTTGATACGAGAAAAATTAGATGCTGAACTTTCGCATGATAGTTATTTTCATACTATATTGGGGCTCCTACACATAGAAACTAGCGTCTATGATCCCAATAAAGATTTTCTAAACTCCGCGCGTTGATAGCGATTAATTTGATACACGCTACCAGTTAAAATTTGTAACCCGCTTCAAGTGCCAGTTGGCGGCCACGATCCACAAAGCCGTAATAACTGTTAGTACCAAATGTGCTACCCGACAAAGGCACATTGCCTGCATAGGTCATCACTTCTTCATCACTCAGATTTTTCCCCACAAACGCCACTTGCCAGCGGTCGCTTTCCAACCCTACTCTGAGATTTATTTTGGACGTTGCATCGACAAGCATCTTCGGATCCAGATTGTCGTGCACGTTCTGCTCACCACGGAAGTTGTACATTAAACTACTCGCCAAAATCAGACCATTGCTCAGCGGGTGAGCGTGATCTAGCGATAGGCTCATGCTGTGTTTTGGTGTGTACTGACCTCGCATGCCGGTGTAATTACACAACGCTACACCATTGACTACTGCACCGGTGCTTACTTGACGGTTGTAACAGTTACCATTTTTGAAATCGGTAAATTCAAAATCGAGCCAGGAATACGCGTATGCAACTGTCAATTCGTTGGTCGCTGCCCAGCGCCCATCCAGCTCTAAACCTTTCACTTTAGTTTCTTTGGCATTACCCACGTTAAAGCCGAGCGTGCCGTCATACTGACTGACCTGCAAGTTGTCGTAATTGGTAAAAAACAACGCAGCATTTACTTCCAAAGCGCCGTCCAGCAGGCGAGTTTTTTCTCCAATTTCAAATGAGGTAGCACTCTCTTCTTCAAACTCAAATGAAAATGGATTGTTAGCACGAGCATCAAACCCCCCTGCTTTGTAACCCTTAGTAGCAGATGCATAAAGCATACTCTGCTCGTTAAGATCCCACTGCAGGTTTACCAGCGGCGTGAACTGATTTTCTTTACGTTTCCCGCGCAGCGAGTGGCCAGGCAGAAATACACCGGGCGCAGCCTGCATGCCTGCGCCTTGCTGCGTATAAATTTTAAACGCGCCCACATAGACCACAGGGGCAGCTGGACTGGCGGTTGCACCACCTGTAGTAAGGTTAGACAAATTCATATCGCGGAAGGCCGACTTTTCCTCATTGTTGAAACGCCCACCCAAGGTCAAGCGTAGGTTGGTGCTGAGGTTCCAAGTACCTTGCGCAAACAACGCCCAAGCATCATTTTCCTGCTCATTGCGGCGCAATATGCGGGTATTCAAGACCGCCGCCAGTGCCTTTTGCGCCGGATTGGTAGAGGTGGCAGCCAGTGTGCCCAACAGCGATGTCGAATTAATAGTAAAGCCTTCCCTGGAACTCATTTCGGAGTTTTGCAAGTAAGCGCCCGCCAGCCATTCAATACTTGCTCCAGTGGGTGAACTCAGCCGGATTTCCTGACTGAACTGCTCATAATCTTCGCCCAAGGTCACTTCAAAAATATTGGACGGAGTGTAGTCACAGTCACACAACTCATCGAAGTTATATTTCACATTGCCTGTTATTGAGGTCAGCGTATAACCATTCATGTCGTAGTTAAGAGTTAGGGTCACGTTATCCATATCGGTGTTACTGGATTCGTTGGCATTAGCCTGGCGCTGAAAATCCAATTTGGTGTCCATTACCGGTTGCCCAAATGCACGCAACACACTGCTGAAGTTGAGACCTGCTATGGGTGTGGAGCCGGCCGGAAACAGGTTAGGATCATCGCGCACAATTTCAATTTGCCGTCCTTTGGTATCGAAGGTGTTGTTTTCAATCTTGAGTGAAGCACTTAACGTATCAGTGATGTCCCAATCCATAGTCAAGCGCACGGCATCTTCATCACGCTGAGGTTCAATATTGTTTTTCAAAGTGTTGAGAATATAGCCATCTTCCTGATACCCGCGATAAACCAAACGGGCGCGGAAATTATCTGCCAGTGGGCCAGACAATATGCCGGTATATTCCTGCTGGTTGGATTCAAATTCGTACAAGGCATTAACGCTAACTTGGACATCGGCTGTTGGTTTGGCCGTGGTTAGGTTTAAGGCACCGGCAATGGAATTTTTCCCCAACAAGGTACCCTGCGGGCCGCGCAGTACTTCCACCCGCTCCAAGTCGAGGAAGGGCGCTCTGATTTGTTGTTGGCGACTGTAATAAATGCCGTCAACATACTGCCCTACCGATTGTTCAAATGCCTGATTATTACCAGAACCAATGCCTCGGATGTACATCTGGGTGCTGATACCAGTTTCGGTCATGCTGATGTTGGGTACAAATTCGCCGATATCAGCAATTTTGTTGATATTGCCAGCGTTGATGCGGGAAGAGTCGACTACAGTTATTGAGATAGGGACGTCAGACAGGGTTTGTGAGCGTTTTTGTGCAGTAACTGTTATTTCTTCCAACCCCGCTTGCGATTGGGCAGCCAGGCTGCCGTGCGTTATTGTGAACATGGAAACTGCGGCGATTGCCAAACCCAAGTTAGTAGGTCTGAAAGTGTGATTTTGCATGTAACCTCTTGGTTATATTTTTATTGAAAGGAAATAGCACCTTATTGGTCATAAACCCAGTTTAAAAATGCGTCCATTAACTCCGTGCCCGGCCCCCGATCCGCCAACTCATGATTTAACATACCGCTCACTGCATAAACCTTGCCTGAACGTGCATTAACATATCCAGCAATGGCCGAAACCTCATCGAGTGATCCGGTTTTTATATGCATATTGCCCCGGGCATCACTCTCTTTTAAACGGTTGCGCATGGTGCCATCTACACCCCCAATGGGCAGCGAGGCTATAAATTCTGGCATCAGGTTAGTGCTGTACCCACGCTGTAAAATTTCCACCATTAATGCAGAGCTGATCGTTTCAGCGCGCGATAAGCCTGCACCATTCTCTAGCACCAGCGACTGAGCGTTGATCTTATGATTGGACAGATATTCTTGCGCAGCCTCGATACCCTTAGTAAGGGTTGCCGGGGCGCCAAATTTTTCTGCGCCCAATGTGAGCAATAGCTGGCGCGTCATTAGGTTATTACTAAATTTATTAATCGATCTAATCACCTCTGATAATGGTGGTGAGGCCCACACCAATAGCGACTGTTGCCCCGCTGGCACCTGACTTAAGTACACAGCACCACTAAATTCACCGCCTAATTCTTTCCACAACTGCTGGAACATGCCAAACGCATAAGTGGGCGGATCTAATACTGCACGGGGTAACTGAAACCGGCCACAACGCGCTGGAAAAGTACCAGAAAAAACAATATCGCCAGGCGAACTTTCCACTTCGTTAAAAACGATGCCGCGCTGAAAACCAGTGCAGCCACCACTTCCCAGTTTTAGGTTGTTGGTAATGTGTAGGTTGGGTAAACGTGGATCAGTGGTGATTACTACATCAACACCATTGACATGTGGAGTAAAAAAGAAGGTGACCGCCTGGAAGTTAACCATAAGTGCATCAGGCAATACGTTGTAGGTTCGACTGCTTTGGTTATCGATAGAAGCCTGCTCGCTGACTGTCGCATCGAAATAACTGGTATCAATAATTAAGTCACCCGTGATCTTTTGCACACCTTGCCGTTGTAGCGCCTTGAGCATGTTACGGAAATTTTCTTCAACCAAAAACGGATCCCCACCGCCTTTTATCAACAGATCGCCAGTTAGAGTCCCAGCCTCAAGAGTACCCAGTGCGTAGAGCGAAGTATTCCAGGTGTAGGCAGGGCCGAGCACTTCCAGCGCAGCAAGTGTGGTCAGAATTTTCATGGTGGATGCGGGATTTAATGCCGCAGCAGTATTTACTGCCAGCAGTGGTTGGGAACCATTAATTTCCTGTGCCAGAAAACTATAAGAGTCGGCAGGAAGTTTGTAGCCGTCTAGTACCAACTGGATACCGGCCGGCAAAATGTTATCTGCAGACTGGGCCGCAGCTGTGTGAACACAAACAGTCAGCACCAAAGCTGCAATAACGCGCGAGGTAAATGGCCTTAAAATTTTGCTTGTCAAAGTCAACTCCTGTCCTGAGCAGGCAATGCGTAATCAGTCAATTATTAAGCGTCTGGCGTTTATTGCTATTAGCCTAGAATTGCAAAAAGGCTAAGTTAATCAATGCGGAGCAATTGTCATAGTTTTTCCGCTTGCGTTAACCTTGGTTCAGAATTTCGCAAGTTAACATCATGACAACTTCACAAGTGCCGGGAGTATAGGACAGATTCGCAAAACTGCTGGCGATTTTGAGACTGCTCAATTATGGCATGCCAAAATTCTGGAACTGCCCCGCACTTCTAACAAATAGCCTAGGTATAACCCCTTGCTCAAGGCAAGGTGGGTTGACCCGCCGGCATGTGCTCATCGACAGCGATTGCGTAGAAACCACTGACCGCATAAGTGCTCATGACTGCTACCAGATCCATGGCACCGTGTGAGCCAAACAGCTCCACGGCCTTGGCGAAGGTGGCTGAGTCCATTTTGCGATCACGCAACAACTGGCGGCCGAAGTTAATTACTGCAGCATCCGCAGCCGGTACGCCCGTCAGAGCGCCATTATTTCGCACTACGTCAATCACCTTTGGATCAATGCCGGCTTTAACCGCAGAAGGCTCATGTCCATTCCACTCTAGGTTGTAGTTGGTTTCGCGGCAGGCCACCAAAATCGCCAACTCGCGCACGTGGGTGTCGAGCGTGCTGCTCTTGCCGACGGCACCGTCATGCAAATCGAGTAACGCAAGGGCGACAGGGACGTTATAAGTCGCAAACGCCAACGGGCCTGTTATGGTATCGGTCGGGCTCGTCTGCGTTGTGCCTACGAAAATATCAAATAGCCGTTTGGCACTGACATCTGTGTCCTGGCGCTGCACGAACGGCAGCCGCGCCAACGAAGTAGCATTTATGTCGGCAGCCGGTTGGGCATAGGCTACTAAAGCACTCGCAAAAAGTAAGGAAACAGCACCAGCACGACAAATCGATCGATTAATATTCATTGCAGACTTCTCCAGTAATGCCACAACTAAGTAGGTGTGGTCGAAATGCTTGAGGGGGGTACTTAACAAATTTTAGAGAGCATCGCCATTGTTCGGTTAGATTGCAAGACCGCAGTTTAGTCATCTGCAGGGTCAAACCAAACCACAACTCGACATCCCTGTTTTAAAATTTGGCTTTAGTAAACCTAACCTTGTCCTTTACCATGCACATTGAAATATCCGCCGCACAATAACCAAGAAGTCCACCATGTCAGTAAAAAACGTTATTTTTGAACTTACTCGCCTGCAAAAAGAAGTGCTGGAACTGGCATCGCCTGCTGAGCAGGTACGCAAAATTGTGGATTCAATTTCCGAAATCGTGGGGACCGACGTTTGCACCCTCTATATGGTCGATCCTGAAAAAGACATGGTGTTAATGGCCAGCCATGGTCTGTCCCAAACTGGGCCGGTCAGCATTCCGGCGGGTCGGGGTATGGTGGGTATGGTTGCCACAGTTCGCCATCCATTAAACATTGCCAATGCCAGTGAACATCCCAACTTTTATTATGTTGAAGGTTCAGGCGAAGAACGCTTTCAAAGTTTTTGCGGTGTGCCATTGGTGCATTACGGTAAGGTTGTGGGTGTGTTGGTAGTGCAACGTGTGGATGCAGTTGCCTTGTCGCATGAAAGTGAAGCGTTTCTGGTAACACTGTCTTCACAACTTGCGCACATCGTGGCGGATATGCCCATAACGCTGCAAGGCGCGCACATCAATACCTATATTCGTGGCGTTAAAGGCAGTTCAGGGATTGGCATCGGCTTGAGTGTGCTGTGTCACCATGGGGAGTTGTACAGCGTGCCTGACGAACCTTGCCCCGATATAGAAGCGGCACTTGTGCAATGGCAACAGTTATTGGACACCGTGCAAACCGAAATTCAACAGGAAGAAAAATCTCTCAATGCACTTATTTCTAATAACGTATCCAGCATTTTTAGTACCTACTCCTCGTTGCTGGCCGATCAAACCCTAACTCAAAAAGTAGAAACTGAAATCCGTAATGGTAACTGGCTACCGGGTGCCTTGCGCCGCAGCATTCAGTATTTTGGAGATTTGTTTCTGGCAATGGAAGATCCCTATTTACGGGCACGCCATGAAGACATCCACCACCTTGGCAACAAATTACTCTCCACATTACAAGGGGGTAACAATGCTCAGATTCTGCAATATCAAGCTATTGATCAAATAATTTTGGTGGGTGATGAAATCAGCATCTCTGATATAGCAGCAGTACCTGGTGACAAACTGGTGGGGATCGTATGTTTTTCTGGCTCCAGCATGTCGCATACCGCTGTGCTGGCAAATGCATTAGGAGTACCGGCTGTAATGGGTGTAGGCAGTCTGCGCAACCTACGCAATCGTGAACGTTTTATTGTCGACGGCAACAGCGGTCAAATTGTGCGTTACCCCAACGACCGCATGTGCAAAGAGTTCCAACGTCTTATTGCAGTCGAAAAACTGTTAGTGGATAAACTCTCTACACTGCGCGATGAGCCGGCCCTGACCCCGGACGGATTTACAGTGCGCATGTTTACCAACTCTGGTTTGTTAGCTGACTTGAGCCCTGGGCTCAAACACGGTGCGCAAGGCATTGGTCTGTACCGAACAGAAATCCCGTTTATGGTGCGCGACAGTTTTCCTTCCGAACAAGAACAAATAGACGTGTATTCTCAAGTATTTCGCGCTTATGCCGACAAACCCGTTTATATGCGCACCCTCGACATAGGCGGCGACAAGCAACTGCCTTATTTTCCTATCACCAACGAAGACAATCCCGCACTTGGTTGGCGTGGCATTCGCTTTACTCTCGACAACATTCAACTGCTGATGACGCAAGTACGCGCCATGTTAAGAGCAGCAGGTAACGAGGGCGATTTACACATATTGTTACCACTGATCAGCTCTACCGAAGAACTTGTTACTTTTAACCAATTGTTGGATGAAGCTCTAAAACAACTGGCGCAAGAAGGCATTCATGCCCGTCGACCCAAAGTTGGGGTGATGATTGAAGTACCGGCGGCGATTTCTCAACTCGCATTCTGGAGTAGTCGTATAGATTTTGTGTCCATTGGCTCGAACGACCTCACCCAATATTTGCTGGCGCTAGATCGCAATAATTCACGCGTGGCAAGTCGTTACGATCATTTGCATCCGGCCGTCATTCACGAATTAAACAGAGTCGTAAATATTGCCCGCGACTGCAAACTAGCACTTAGTCTGTGCGGCGAAATGGCATCTGATCCAATGGCAGTAATTTTGTTGGTGGGCATGGGCATTAACACCCTCAGCATGAGTGCGACCAAACTAGGCCGAATTAAATATCTAATTAGGGCTTTACCCCATAGCTTGTCCCAAGAAATTTTGCAGCAATGTTTACAGCTAGATGATGTGACCGCCATTCGTTCTTTGTTGAATTCCACCTTGCTGCATTTGAATCTGCACGAACTAGTCAAATAATCTATATCACATCAATCGGATTGATGTTAAAAACATTACGAGCTTGCTGACGATTTTGGCAATCCTATTTTCTTTATTGGTTTGTACTAAAAAAGCCAAAAGCCCTCCCGATGCGCATCACTTGCTTGGTTATGCCAAATACTTTATTTCTATTTTTTTTAAGGTCGCAATCATGCTGTTTGGTATAGAAGGATTGTTTTAGATTGAAACCCTTGGGCAGTTCCGTGTGTAATAGGATCTGAAATTACTGATGATTATCGTAACGAAGGCCTACCATCTTTTGTTAGTGCTAGTTTTATACGATATTTACCCAGCAGTGCATTTAAAAAAGGAACATTTGAACTGTCATGACTAAGACCATACGTTTTGGCAACTATCTGCGTGAGGTCGCACTCAAGCAAAAAACAATCAGTTACAACCACCTTGTAGCACCTCAGCAATTTGGCGAGGATGGCTCCTTGTTACCAAGGCATCGACCACATTTGAAATTGCGTTTGGTAGATATAATCCGACTAGTCAGACCTTATCTAAGCGTTCGTTTTACTGATCAGTTTTCTGCAGTAGTGCCTCTGGCCGTGTATCTGGTCTTGTTTCAACTCTTCATTATCAAACAACAAATCAGTGACGCAGGAACCATATTCAGCGGCATGGTTGCGGTCATATTAGGGCTAATGTTGTTTATGGAAGGTCTTAAAGTAGGTCTGATGCCTTTTGGTGAAACCATAGGAAACCTGCTGCCCAGTAAAGCGTCATTACCGCTGGTACTTATCATCGCATTTCTATTAGGGGTTGGCGCAACTCTTGCCGAGCCGGCAATCGGCGCAATCAAAACAGCCGGCTCTAATCTAGATGTGATGACTTCACCATTACTGTATACCTTACTCCACGATTGGTCTGGCGCCTTAGTGCTTATAGTTGGTGTTGGAGTAGGAATTGCTGTGGTGTTGGGCACCTTGCGCTGTATTTATAACTGGAGCCTTAAACCCCTTATTTATTGCAGTTTGCTGCCAACACTAGCACTTACTTTGTATTGTATGAATGATGCTGCATTAAGCGATATTGTTAGCCTAGCTTGGGATGTTGGGGGAATCACTACCGGACCTATTACTGTACCCTTGGTGCTGGCCTTAGGAGTTGGAATGGCCGCTGCAGCAGGCAATGGTAATTCATCGATGGCCGGGTTTGGCATTGTGACTCTTGCTTCTATTTTCCCTGTACTGGGTATATTTCTGCTAGCAATTTATATGTCTGAAACTTTATCAATTGACGCAATTATTACCACTGCGCAAAACTCTGTCAGTGTTGCCTCTACTGCTTGGCATCAGGTTTCGCCTGGCATTGATATTCTCAATGGCTTTCGCGCCATCGTGCCACTGGTGGCGTTTTTGTTACTAGTGTTGCACTTTGTATTGAAAGAAAAAGTCACCAATAAGCTCAATACAACTTATGGTGTCATCCTGTGTGTGCTGGGTATGGTGATCTTTAATCTGGGCCTTACCTATGGGCTTTCACTTTTAGGTGGACAGGCGGGTGGCATGGTCCCCGCAGCCTTCACAATGATTGAGAGCGTAAGTATTTCACCAATCTATACTTTTGGTTTTGGATTGATGGTGTCTGTGTTGTTCGCGTGGTTCTTGGGGTTCGGCGCTACCTTGGCCGAACCTGCCTTGAATGCATTGGGCAGCACGGTAGAAAATCTCAGCAATGGCGCGTTCAAGAAATCCTTGCTGATGTATGTTGTGGCTATAGGAGTAGGAATCGGCATTGCTGCCGGTATCTTGTTGATGATTTTTAATGTGCCGCTGGCTTGGGTGTTAGTACCAGGTTATGGAGCAGCAATCTTGTTAACCACAATTTCTACTGAAGAATTTGTCAACATAGCCTGGGACAGTGCTGGGGTCACAACAGGCCCGGTTACAGTACCCCTAGTGTTGGCCATGGGTCTAGGCTTTGGCTCTGCGGTAGGGGGGGGTGGTTTTGGAATTTTGGCTATGGCATCCATTTGCCCAATCATCGCGGTACTGTGTACTGGTTTGTGGGTGCAATGGCGCATTAAACAGCGTGAGCACATAGCTAGCAGCAGCGATAATAAATATTCTGCTTTAGTGAGCGATATAGGTGAGGTAAGCAATTAATGAACACACGCGAAATAACTGTATTGACTGATGTTTCACTCATTACCTGTGTTGTGCAAAAAGGTCTCGCCAACAAGGTGATACAAGCCGCACTCAACGCTGGCGCACAAGGTGCTACTATTTTTTATGCGCGTGGCGAAGGAGTGCGCGAAAGGCTCGGTATTTTGGCACTGGCGGTTGAAGTAGAAAAAGAAGTCATTCTGGTGCTAGTGGCCAACGATCAAACCGATGTGGTATTTGAGCGTATGTATTTTGCTGGCGAACTTGATACCCCAGGAATGGGCTTGATGTATCTTACAGAATTGGAAAAACTAGCCACTTATATCCCGCCAGATGTGATGTCACGACTGGCTCTGCGTGACAGCAACACTTAACCAGCCAATCGACTTCACCTATGAACATCCTCAACAATCAAAAACTCATCACCTGTATCTTGCCCAAAGGGACAGGCCATAATGTGTTGCTGCAACTCAAACAACACAAAGGGATTCTGACTGCAAATCTTAATTCTGCGCGTGGGGGTGGAAGTTCGTACATGGAAGAGTATGCAAAAGGGCAGCTAACTGAAAAAGATTTGTTGAACGTAGTGGTAACAGCAGACACAGCTGATGAAGTTTTCAATTTCATCCATGCTGTGGCTGGCATTGGTCAGAGTCATGACGGGTTGATTTTTATAACCAAACTCAAACGATCAACTTTATACGTGTTGCCAACCAATCTCAGTGAAGAACAATAGGGTAGCTTCTGCTTTTCGTCTTTTGATCTGGAAGTTTGGTAGCTTCAACGACACCAAAAAACTTATGCCTTAATCAGCACGCTCACAGGCGGGCACGCTCCACAATGCCCATGATTTTGTAAATCAACAGGGCTGCGGCATGGTCGTAATAAGGCTGCCCAGGCAAGGGACTGAACTCAGTAAGATCAAAACCCAGAATATCTACTTGTTGCGCAATGGATTCGATCAATGTCAGCACTTGTACCCAGCCCAAGCCGCCAGGCACTGCGCCCGGGGAAGGAAACACCGAAGGATCGAAGCCATCGATATCAATACACAAAAATACATTTTCAGGAAAATCACCGGGCAACTCGACTTTGGTCACATTGCGTGACACCAAGAAGTCAGCATCGTAAAACTTGACGCCATATACACGACGCGCCTCGGATTCTTCTTTGGAAAGGCTTCTGACTCCAATCTGAAACAACGGTACATCTTCGTCGACGATACGCTTCATTACACAGGACTCGCTCCATGCATTGCCATTGTCATGGTCGCGCAGGTCAGCCTGGGCATCGATATGAATAACACCAAAATTTACTACGCCGGCATCTAACAATCCCTTAACCATGGCGTACGACACAATGCCATCACCCCCTAATCCAATTGGAAACTTTTCCATTT
>Ga0209500_10000034_pt1 | contig 126655 bp, 120 predicted proteins | sample S_140212_EF_Meta_FD_187323 | JGI IMG/M metagenome (GOLD analysis project Ga0209500, IMG submission 187323) | Freshwater microbial communities from Lake Simoncouche, Canada to study carbon cycling - S_140212_EF_MetaG (SPAdes) (version 2) | ecosystem: Environmental > Aquatic > Freshwater > Lake...
TGGAACCCGAGGTAGAGGTCGAGCCTGAGCCTGAGCCCGAGGTGGAACCCGAGCCCGATGTCGAACTTGAGCCGGAAGTTGACCCTGAGCCTGAGCCTGAGCCGGAAGTTGATCCAGAGCCTGAGATAGAGCTCGAGCCCGAGGTCGAGGTCGAGCCTGAGGTCGAGCCTGAGCCGGAAGTTGACCCAGAGCCTGAGGTCGAGCCTAAGCCTGAGCCCGAGCCCGAGCTAGAGCCTGAGCCGGAAGTTGATCCAGAGCCTGAGCCTGAGGTTGAGCCCGAAGTGGAACCCGAGCCTGAGGTGGAACCTGAGGTCGAACCTGAGCCGGAAGTTGATCCAGAGCCTGAGCCTGAGGTTGAGCCCGAAGTGGAACCCGAGCCTGAGGTGGAACCCGAGGTAGAGGTCGAGCCTGAGCCTGAGCCCGAGGTGGAACCTGAGCCTAAGGTCGAAGTCGAGCCTGAGCCGGAAGTTGACCCAGAGCCTGAGGTCGAGCCTGAGCCTGAGGTTGAGGTTGAGCCCGAAGTGGAACCCGCGCCTGAGGTGGAACCCGAGCCTGAGGTGGAACCCGATGTAGAGGTCGAGCCTGAGCCCGAGGTGGAACCTGAGGTCGAGATAGAACCTGAACCAGAACCAGAGCCTGAAATAGAACCTGAGGTCGAGGTCGAGGTCGAGCCTGAGCCTGAACCTGAGGTTGAGCCCGAAGTGGAACCCGAGCCTGAGGTCGAACCTGAGCCGGAAGTTGATCCAGAGCCTGAGCCTGAGGTTGAACCCGAGCCTGAGGTGGAACCCGAGGTAGAGGTCGAGCCTGAGCCCGAGGTAGAACCAGAACCAGAAATTGACCCAGAGCCTGAAATAGAACCTGAGCCCGAGGTGGAACCTGAACCGGAAGTTGACCCAGAGCCTGAGATAGAGCCCGAGCCCGAGCCTGAGGTCGAGGTCGAGCCTGAGGTCGAACCTGAACCGGAAGTTGACCCAGAGCCTGAGGTCGAGCCTGAGGTCGAGCCTGAGCCTGAGCCTGAGCCCGAGCCCGAGCTAGAACCTGAGCCCGAGGTAGAACCAGAACCAGAAATTGACCCAGAGCCTGAGATAGAACCTCAGGTCGAGGTCGAGCCTGAGCCTGAGCCCGAGGTTGAGCCCGAAGTGGAACTCGCGCCTGAGGTGGAACCCGAGGTAGAGGTCGAGCCTGAGCCCGAGGTGGAACCTGAGGTCGAGATAGAACCAGAACCAGAACCAGAACCAGAGCCTGAAATAGAACCTGAGGTCGAGGTCGAGGTCGAGCCTGAGCCTGAGGTTGAGCCCAAAGTGGAGCCCGAGCCCGAAGTGGAACCCGAGCCTGAGGTCGAACCTGAGCCGGAAGTTGATCCAGAGCCTGAGCCTGAGCCTGAGGTTGAGCCCGAAGTGGAGCCCGAGGTAGAGGTCGAGCCTGAGCCTGAGCCTGATGTCGAAGTCGAGCCTGAACCTGAGGTTGAGCCTGAAGTGGAACCCGAGCCTGAGGTGGAACCTGAGGTCGAACCTGAGCCGGAAGTTGATCCAGTGCCCGAGCCTGAGGTTGAGCCCGAAGTGGAACCCGAGCCTGAGGTCGAACCTGAGCCCGAAGTGGAACCCGAGCCTGAGGTCGAACCTGAGCCCGAAGTGGAACCCGAGCCTGAGGTGGAACCCGAGGTAGAGGTCGAGCCTGAGCCCGAGCCCGAGCTAGAACCTGAGCCCGAGGTGGAACCTGAGGTCGAGCCTGAGACTGAGCCTGAGGTCGAAGTCGAGCCTGAACCTGAGGTTGAGCCCGAAGTGGAACCCGAGCCTGAGGTGGAACCCGAGGTAGAGGTCGAGCCCGAGCCCGAGCTAGAACCTGAGCCCGAGGTAGAGCCAGAACCAGAAATTGACCCAGAGCCTGAAATAGAACCTGAGCCCGAGGTAGAACCAGAACCAGAAGTTGACCCAGAGCCTGAGGTCGAGGTCGAGCCTGAGCCAGAAGTTGACCCTGAGCCTGAGGTCGAACCTGAGGTTGAGGTAGAGCCCGAGCCAGAAGTTGACCTTGAACCCGAGGTAGAGCCAGAACCAGAACCAAAGCCTGAAATAGAACCAGAGCCTGAAATAGAACCTGAGCCCGAAGTGGAACCTGAGGTCGAACCTGAGCCGGAAGTTGATCCAGAGCCCGAGCCTGAGCCAGAAGTCGAGCCTGAGGTCGAGGTAGAGCCCGAGCCTGAAATTGAGCCCGAGCCAGAAGTTGACCCTGAACCCGAGGTAGAGCCAGAACCAGAGCCCCAGGTCGATAAGCCCAACGAATCGATCCCAGACGTCAGACAGGTGCTCGTTGCAATTGAGAGCAACGCAGCTCAACAGCTGAGCGAACTGACTGTTAACGAAGTCTCGCGCTGGAGTCCTGCGGCGATTAATGAACTTGGAGTCAAGGCAGCCAACCTGAGTATGGCGGTGCTTGCCTCGCTCGATACGCCGCAAACCCGGGCCATTTCCCCCGAAGCAATGGCTAGTTTGGGTCTAGAAAAAATCGCTGCACTGATGCCATCGCAGGTCGGTCAACTGTTGCCAGATCAAGTAAATGCGATGAGTGCGATGCAAATCCTCACGCTGGGCAAAAATATATCCAATCTGACGAACTTGGTGGTAAAAGGAATTCAGCCTGAAAAATTAGGCGGAAATATACTTGAGTATTTCAATGATTCCCAATTAATTGTATTGAGCTTGAATCAGTTGCGAAATATATCGATCGAACAGTTCAGCAAACTGGATGGAGGGCACAAAATGGTTTTAGATCCAGATCAGCTTGCAGTTTTCGGGTATTGTAAAAACCATTGTGACTTGCATGGCGTAACTTTTTGCAAAGATACCCAAGCATGAATAAAAAGAAATGGATGAAAACCAGACGAGTATTGAAGACTGATATGCGGAAAATGATGATAAAAAACGAGGTGGTTTAATGAATGATGAAAAAATCAGCCGGACGAAAAAGACAACACATCCCTTGCGCATTGTCAGTCCTGGCTATATTGCGACAGCCTGGCTGTTTATTGGCATCGTAGTGTCGCTGATCGCTGTGGCTTTCATGATTCGGCTGCCAGTAACCGTGGACGGGCAGGGTGTGCTCATGGCAAATACCGAGGTCATTGGCTATGCCATCATGCCTGAGAGCGATGGCCGCTTGGAGGAGTATTTTGTCAAAGTTGGAAGCCCGGTCAGCAAAGGCCAGGTCATCGGTCGCGTGAGCAATCCCCGCTTGGAAAGCGAGATTCATTCCGCTGAGCTGGCCTTGGATGACCTGCGCAGTAAATTACAAAAAATGCAGGTATTTCATGCCAACAGCTACGACTTGGCAAAGGGCACGCTGGCTCAGCAACAAGCAGAATCCAAGAGCCGCGAAGCAGCACTGCGGCAGCGGCTCGCGCGTTTGGACAAGGCGCGTGACGGCGACGAAGAGCTGATAAAAAAGGGCTTTATGTCCCAGCGCGGATCAGACACCGTGAAAACCGAGCGAGAGCAGGTCGAAGATCAGATTTATGTCAACAAACGCCAATCCATTGAAGTAGAAAACAGTTTGGTCGAGCTGACACAAAGAAATCGGCGGGAAATTATTGATATTAACTTGCAGATTAATTCGCAACAGCGCCAGTTGCAAGCCCTGCTGGCGCGGCAAAAAATTGAAAGTGTCATCGTCTCGCCTTTTGATGGCGCAGTATCAGAGTTGCTTGCCGATTTGCACGAGCCCATTGTTCGGGAGCGTCGTATTGCCACCGTCACTCCCGATAACAGCGTGGCCACGGGTGAAAATCTGGTGACCACAGCCGTCCTTTTTGTGCCCGCCGTACAGGGCAAGAAAATCACGGCGGGAATGAAAGCGCAGTTGCTGCCCAATATTTTTGAAGACCAAGAATACGGCCGAATCCAAGGCGTCGTTACGCAAATCAGTCCGGAAACCGCAGATGAAGACGCCTTGCTGCGGGTCTTTAAAAACCAGAAGCTGGTTCGTAAATTGTTTGACAACGAGGCGCCCTACAAGGTGCTGGTCCAAGTGGAGTCTGATCCACGGGGGCGCAGCGGCCTGGCCTGGACATCATCGCGCGGCCCCAACCGCTTACTTGAACCCGGCACCATGGTGTCAGGCTGGGTGGTCTACGACCAGCCCCGGTTTCTCCATCTGCTTTTGCCCGCAATCAAGCGGCTCAAGGAGAGCTTCTTTGTGAACGCGCTTGAAGCGCTGGAAACCAAATTCTTTTCTCCAGACACGAAGGCCTTGTAATGCTTTTTCTGGAAACCGCCCTTGACAAGATGAGGCACTGGATGTCCTTGCGTCGTGTGCCTGAAGTGCTGCAGTTTGAAGTCACCGAATGCGGCGCTTGTTGTCTGGCCATGGTGTTGGCGTCTTTTGGTCGCTGGGAACCGCTGGACTATTTGCGTGGGCTGTGCGGCGCGAGCCGCGACGGCGTGTCCGCCGGTGCGCTGTCGCGCGCAGCCAAAAAGCTCAATCTGGATGTCAAAGGCTTTGGCGTGGGTGCCGCCGACTTGCACCTGCTGCCCATGCCCCAGATTCTGTTTTGGAATTTCAACCATTTTGTCGTGTTGGAAAGCATGAGCGATGGAATGGCCGTGGTGGTTGATCCGTCAGAGGGGCGGCAGCACCTGCGCTTTGCTGACCTGGAAACTGCATATTCTGGGGTGACCCTGTGCTTTGCGCGGGCCAAGGCATTTGCCACCAACGGCAGCCGGCCAAGCGCCATGCGCGAGGTTCTGCGTGCTGCGCGCACCGTCAAGTCCACCATTGGCATCATTGCTTTGGTGAGCTTTGGTGTCGCGCTGTTGATGACGGTGGTTCCCGCACTGACCTCGATATTCATTGACTATATTTTGATAAAAAAAGGCATCAACGACTGGCGACTCTGGTTTTTACTGGGTATCGGCGCATTTGGATTCTTGCTCGGACCGGTGATCTGGATGCAGCGCAGCGGTGTGCTGCAATTGCAGACCCGTCTTACGGTAGCCATGGCTGCCAAGATCGTGACCCGTATGTACGGCTTGCCGATGGAGTATTTTTCCCGGCGCCACAGTGGCGAAGTCAGCGGTCGCGTCATGCTTGCAGACGTGGTGGCAAGCACCGTCTCTGGCGCACTGGTGGGCATGATTGCTGCGTCCATGCAGATATTGGTGGTCGGCTTGGTCATGCTGAGCTACAGCCCCTACCTTACGGCGATCATCCTTGCCTTGCTCACCGGCCACGCCCTGTTTTCCACCTGGGTTGCCAACCACTTGGCCACCTTGAGCCGGCGCCTTGCGATTGAGCGGGGCAAATACGAAACCCAGTTGGTGCAGTCCTTTGGTCTGGTGGAGCACAGCCGCTCGTCAGGGTCAAGCCGCATGCTTTTGCATCGCATATTGGACCGCTACGTTGCATTGACCAATGCCGAGCAGTCCAGCGCGCCTTATGCCGCCACATTGGTCAGCGTTCCATCGGCAGTCACTGGTGTTGTCATGGCGGTGATTACCGGCCTGACGGCAACCGAGGTGATTGCAGGGCAATTCAGCATTGGTGTTTTTTTTGCGTTTAACGCCATGGCCATGCTCTTGCTCGCACCGTTTAACCAGATCATGTCGGCTGTGGCACAAATTGGCGGTGCCAGTGGAAATTTTGACCGCATCAATGATCTCTTGCAGACCGAGCCCGCCCCTGACGAGAGAGCCGCGCAGCGTGCACCCCAGGGATATGCGCTGTCGGCAATAGACCTGTCGTTTTCTTATGGCAGCGAGGAAGTGCTTCGTGGCGTCTCATTGCAAATCCCGCAAGGAGCATTTGTGGGGCTGGTAGGCGGTGTGGGAAGCGGCAAATCAAGCCTGCTGTCGCTGCTGGCCAGAGTCTCGGCGCCTAATGCCGGACAAATCAGCATGGGCTCCGTACCTTACGGTGATATTCCTTCTGACCTGTTCTCCAGCAAACTCATTCTGGTTCCCCAGAAAGAGCAGATTTTTGAGGCATCGGTGTTAGAAAACATCACCCTCTGGGATCCCGATATTTCGGAGGCCCAAGCCATTGCCGCTTGCAAGATCTGCATGGTTCATGAGGACATTGTTCATCGCGTGGGCGGTTACCGCGCGCGCTTGCGCGAGGCAGGTGCCGACCTGAGTGGAGGCCAACGCCAGAGAATCGCATTGGCCCGGGCGGTAGTGCGCAAGCCAGACATTCTCTTGCTTGACGAGTCCACCTCGGCGCTCGATGGCGTTACAGAGGCCGCTATTCTCCAAAACCTCCTGGCACTCAACATCACACTTGTCCTTGCCACCCATCGCCTCCAAAACCTGCGCAATGCCACGGCGATATTCATGCTCGCTGGCGGGCAAATTAAGGAGTCAGGTACATATGACGCGCTGGTGGCCATGCAAGGCCAATATGCCCGACTCGCGCAAGTGGCGGAAGGCAATACCCTATGACAACCCATGATTCGTCGCTGCCAAGTATTGACGACACACTGCTTCAGTTTGAAAAAATTCTTGTTTCAGACTACAAAACCATGGACCGAAGCCACCCCTTGGGCGACACCTTTGCTGTGTGCCAGATGGCGGCCGTGCTGTTCGGTTTGCCAGACGTACCCAAGGGCGGCGGCCACCGAATGGGTGCGACGGTCGAGGAAGTGGCCACGTCGTTAGGCTTGGTTGCCCGCGAGGTGGATCTGCAAGGTGACTGGTGGAACCATGACCTTGGGGTGGTAATTGGCGTGCAGACCGAAGGCAATTTGCCAATCCTGATGCGCTCCAACGTCAAGCGCGGCGCCATGGAATTTTGCACTCCAAATCAAAAGGACAAGTTTCACCGGGTTTCAGAAGCGGCCGCCATGGCTTTGCAGCCCACGGCCTATGCTTTGTACCCCACGTTGCCAGATACGCCACTGGCCTTGGTTGACATCATGAAAGGTGTTCTGCGGGTGCACCCCATGGAAGTGCTGGTGTTCCTCGCGCTAACGATAGCCATCGCCTTGCTGGCGTATGCGGTGCCGGTGTCGAGTGGCTTGCTCGTTGACTATGCGGTTCCTCACCGCGATATTGATCTGCTCGTTGGTGTGGTCACCGTGGTGGCCGGATGCAATCTGCTCATGCTAGTGCTGCGCTATACCGCCGAGATGGTGGCGCAGCGCCTTGAGGGAAGCGTTGGCGTGCATGTTCAAGCAGGCACGCTAGACCGCATGTTCCGTTTTCCGCTCGAGTTTTTCGCCGATCAAAACAGCGTTTCGCTCATGCGGCGATTTTCTGGTCTTGAGATTGCGCGCCGCACCTTGCTGCGCATGCTGGTTAGCACCGCACTTGACGTGGTGACACTGCTTGTCGGCATTGCGCTCATGGCCTTTTATTTTCCGATCGGGGCGCTGGTGGTGCTTGGCGCCGCAGTCGTCAGTCTGGGCTTGGCATACTGGCTTGGCAAACTGAGTTTTTCCGCCTACTCCGAAGGCGAATCCATGTCCGTCAATGTACTGACCGTGGTGCACGAGATGATTTCCAACATGCTGTCCATCCGCGTGTATGCCGCGCAGCGGCGCATGTTTACCCGCTGGCGTGACAGCTTTATTGAAATGCGACGCCGAATCGTGCGGAGCAACCGTTTCACCATTGTCCAGGCGGCCTGCCAGCAGTCCATTAACCTGGTGTCGCTAGCTATTATTTTTGCGATAGTCACCTATGCGGCCAGCACTACTACCGCCAAGCCGGTTGGATATTACGTTGCGTTTGTCGGCGCGCTTGCATTAATTAATGGCAGCATTATGAACATGGCGTCGTCCATTCTTGCGAGTTTTGGCATCCGTGCAATCATCAAGCGGGCGGCATTGATACTTACCACATTACCTGAAAAAGACCATGGTCGCATGCGGCTCGGCAACTTGAAAGGCGATGTGGAGATTGCCAATATCTATTTCCGCTATACCGATGCAAGCCCCTTGGTATTGCACGACTTTTCATTGTCGATCGCTGCGGGAAGTTATGTTGGTGTGGTCGGCTCATCTGGCGGTGGAAAATCAACGCTGCTCAAGTTGATGATTGGGCTGCTAACGCCTGCCAAGGGGAGTGTGTTTCTGGATGGAAACAATCTTTCCGACTTTGATATTGACAGGGCACGCCAGCAGATTGGCGTGGTGATGCAGGATTACCGCACGGTTTCTGGTTCGGTGCTTGAGAATATTCTGGCCGAACGTATTTTTTCAGACGAAGAGATTCTGTCCATCCTGTCTAAGGTAGGTATGGGCGATTACATCAAGTCCTTGCCGATGGGAATTCACACCCACATCAGTGAAAATTCCAGCACTTTTTCTGCTGGTCAAATCCAATTATTGGCGCTGGCCCGTGCGCTCATTGGACAGCCACGCATGCTGTTTTTTGACGAGGCCACCAGCGCGCTAGACAACCTGAGCGTGCAGCGCATCACCGATTTGCTCGATGATCTGAAAATAACCCGCGTCGTATTTACCCACAGAATAAATACATTGCGCAATTGCGACAATATCCTGGTAATGAGCCATGGACGAATGGTCCAGCAAGGCACCTTTGCTGCCCTGGAAAATACTGACGGTCTATTTAATGCGATGTTGCACGGCAAGACGGAATAATTACAATGCGCTCTTCACTGATCATGTTCGACGAATTGAACGACAACGACGTCGCGGTGCTGATTGAGAACTGTGAAAAATTGCAGTTCAAGGCCCATGACCTGCTCATTGATCACGGCCAAAAAAGCAGCGGAATATTTGTCCTTTTACAGGGCCAGTGCCGGGTTGAAACCACCGATGGCCAGTTGCTGGACACGCTGCAAAGTGGCGACATTGTGGGCGAGGTGAGTTTTGTGGACCAACGCAACACGGTGGCAAGAGTCATCGCTCTTGGCGACCTCAGCGCTGCGGTGATCCAAGAAGACCTGCTGCGCGCCTGGATAAAACGAGACCCGGCATTTGGAGCCCGCTTTTATCTGGGCGTGGCCCGTACGCTGGCCTACCGCTTGCGCTTGAATATGCAAGTCGCGTTAAGCAAAAACGCCAACGTATTTGCGTCTGAAAAAGAATTCAGCCACCAGATTGACGTAAACGACCTCGACGCCATGACCATTGCAGGTACGCGCCTGGCGTACTTGCTCAAACGGCTCTTGTAAGCCTGCATACTAAACAAGTGTCAACGGCGCTCAGCCAGCAATATCGAGGTCAATTACCACCGGCGCATGGTCGCTGGGCCGCTCGTTCTTGCGCGGTATTTTGTCAATCTGGCATGAGCGCACTAAAGGTTTGAGCGCGTTGCTGATCAGAATATGGTCAATGCGCAGGCCCCGGTTGCGCCTGAATGCTGCGTCGCGGTAGTCCCACCAGCTGTAGCTTTTGGGCGCTTGCGCAAACAGGCGGTAGCTGTCGTGCAGGCCCAGGGTGACCAAGGCGCGCAAGTGGTAGCGCTCTTCTTCGGTGCAATGGATCTGGTCGCGCATGCCTTCGGGGTCCCACACATCGTCGTCGTCAAAGGTGATGTTGTAGTCGCCCATCAGCACCAGTTGCGGGTGCTGCTCTAGTTCCTTTTTCACCCAGGCGCGCAGACCTTTGAGCCACTGCATCTTGTACTCAAACTTGTCGCTGCCCGGCTCCTGGCCATTGGGGAAATAGGCGCCTATCACCCGCGTGCCGCCCACGGTGCCACAGATCACGCGGGCCATGTCGTCGGCAAATTCGGGGATGTTTTTGAGCACATCAGTGACGGGTGCGCGGCTCAGCAACGCCACGCCGTTGTAGGTCTTTTGACCAAACCAATGCGCCTGGTAACCGGCCGCCAAAAACGCGTCGGCCGGAAACTTGTCGTCCGTCATCTTGGTTTCTTGCAAGACCAGCACATCGACCGGGTTGGCCTGCAGCCAGTCCAGCACTTGCGGCAGGCGCACGGTTAGCGAGTTCACGTTCCAGGTGGCGAATTTCATGGCTGCAGTGCGGGGCTGTTGGGTTGGCGGGTAAGGGTGACAAAGCTGTAAGCCAGCCCGCTGGCCGCCACATGGCTTTCGCGCCGGGTCTCAAGCCAATCGGGTCCAAATTCTGGGGCATAGGCGTCGCCCGCCACCTCCAGCGCAACCTCGGTGACCTCTGCGCTGCTGGCCAAGTGCAGCGCTTGCGCGTAGATTTGTGCTCCGCCAATCACCCAGGCATCCGCGTGCGCGGCACAAAGTTCTATGGCGGCCTTCAGCGAATGCGCCGCCAGTGCGCCCTCGGCCTGCCAGTCGCTTTGGCGGCTAATCACCACGTTCAGGCGCCCGGGCAAGGGGCGAAACCGGGGCGGCAACGAATCCCAGGTCTTGCGCCCCATGATCACCGGGCAGCCCAGGGTCAGGCGTTTGAAATGCGCCAGGTCTTCGGGCAAATGCCAGGGCAGGGTGCCTTGGTTGCCAATCACGCCGTTGGCGGCGCGGGCAAATACCAAGTGCAGTCGCATGGGCGTGGCGCTCACACCGCCACCGGCGCTTTGATGGCCGGGTGCGGTGCGTAGCCCTGCACTTCAAAATCTTCAAACTGGTAGTCAAAGATCGAGTCCGGCCGGCGCAGGATGCGCAGCGTGGGGTAGGGCAGCGGCGCGCGTGACAGTTGCAGCTCCACCTGCGTGTGGTGGTTGCTGTAAATGTGGCAGTCGCCCCCGGTCCAGATGAAGTCACCCACGTCCAGATCGCACTGCTGGGCCACCATGTGCGTGAGCAGCGCGTAGCTTGCAATATTGAAGGGCACGCCCAAAAAGATGTCGGCGCTGCGCTGGTAAAGCTGGCAGCTCAGTTTGCCCCGTCCCCCTGGCGTGGTGGCGGGCGCCACGTAAAACTGAAAGAAGGCGTGGCAAGGCATGAGCGCCATTTTGGAGAGTTCGGCCACGTTCCAGGCGCTCACGATCATGCGGCGCGAGTCGGGGTTGGTTTTGAGCGTTTGCAGCACTTCGCTGATCTGGTCGATGTGCTGGCCGTCAGGCATGGGCCAACTGCGCCACTGCACGCCATAGACCGGCCCCAAGTCGCCGTCCGGGCGGGCCCATTCGTTCCAGATCGAGACGCCGCGCTCTTTGAGCCAGTTGTTATTGCTTGATCCGGTCAAAAACCACAGCAGCTCAACAATGATGCTGCGCAAATGCACTTTCTTGGTCGTCACCAGCGGAAAACCTTGGGCCAAGTCAAAGCGCATTTGGTAACCAAACACGCTTTTGGTGCCGGTGCCGGTACGGTCTTGCTTGTCCACGCCCTGGGTGTAGGCGTGGCGCAGCAGGTCTTCGTATTGCTGGGGCACGTTGGGTTGGACGGAGAAAGTCATGGTGCGGGCGCTTGGCTGGGCGCGCCAGCTTGCGCCGCCAGCATGCGCCCTGGGTTGAACATATTGTGCGGATCCAGCGCCACTTTGATGGAACGCATCAGGCCCAGCGCCACCGGCGACTTGTGCTTTTCGAGCTTTTCGCGCTTCAAGCTCCCAATGCCGTGCTCGGCCGATATCGAGCCATTAAATTCGTCCACCAGCGCATAGACCACCGTGTTGATCGGGCCTTCTTGGTCACGCAAAAACGCTTCTGCATCTGCGCCGGCCGGGGCTTGCACGTTGTAATGCAGGTTGCCGTCGCCCAAATGCCCGTAGTTCACCAAGCGCACGCCAGGAAACTGGGTTTGCAGCGCCGCGTCAGCCAGGCCCACAAACTCGGGAATGCGCGACACCGCAATCGAAATATCGTGTTTGATATTGAGCCCCTCTTGGGCTTGGGCCAGCGGAATGCTTTCGCGGATGTGCCACAGCGCGCGCGCCTGCGCCATGCTCTCAGCCACCACGGCGTCGCTCACGCAGCCCTGTTCCAAGGCGGCTTCCAGCAGGCGTTCAAACTGGCCTCTGGCGTGCGCGTCAGACTCGCTGTCTGAGTTTTCCAGCACCACGCAGTAGGGCGTGGTCTCATAAAAAGGCACGCGCTGCTGCGGGAAATGCTTGGTCACCAAGCTCAGGGCAAACTGGCCCATCACCTCAAAACCTGTGAGCCCTGCGCCTAAATGCTGGTGCGCCAGGCCCAACAAGGCGACGGCTGCGTCCAGCGAAGGCACGGCGGCCAGTGCCGTGAGTTGCGACTTGGGCGCCGGGTACAACTTCATGGTGGCCGCGGTGATCACGCCCAGCGTGCCTTCGGACCCGATAAACAAATGGCGCAGGTCGTAGCCGGTGTTGTCCTTGCGCAGACCGGTCAAACCGCTCCAGACTTCCCCTTGGGCGGTGACGACCTCCAGCCCTAAGCAAAGCTCGCGCGTGTTGCCAAAGCGCACAACCTGCGTGCCCCCAGCATTGGTGCCCAGGTTGCCGCCAATCGTGCAGCTGCCTTCCGAGGCCAGGCTCAAGGGAAACAGAAAACCGGCCTTGTCACAGGCCTCTTGCAGGGTTTGCAGCACGCAGCCGGCTTCCACCGTTATGGTCAGGTTCGCGGCGTCCAGGCTGCGAATGGCGTTCATGCGCGTGAGGCTCAGCACGATTTGCGTGCCCGAAGCGTCGGGCGTGGAGCCCACCACCATGCCGGTGTTGCCGCCTTGGGGCACGATGCTCACACCTGCTGCAGCGCAGGCTTTCACCACCAGCGCCACTTGCGCCGTGCTGTTGGGGCGCACCACGGCCAGAGCCTTGCCGCGTTCGCGCTTGCGCCAGTCGAGCTCGTAGCCTGTCAGATCGCCATCGCTTAGCACATTGGCGTCGCCCACGATGGCGCGCAGGGTTTGTAGAAGTTCTGAGTGGCTCATGGTGCGTTGCGCTCAGGGTCGGCGGTCAAATCTGAGTCACCCAAGGTCGATCTGGCGTTGCGCAGACGCATGCGCACATGCAGGGCGCAAGCGGTAAACAGCATCAGGCACAAAAATACTTCCAGCAGCGCGTAATAACTGCTCGGCGCGCGGTCGCTGTAGGCGCGCACCGCGCCTTCGGTGAAATACAACCACACCAGCAGGCTGACCCAGCGATAGGTGTACATGCGGTTTTTCAGCAGGCCCGCCAGCGGCACGCACAGCGGCAACGCCTTGAGCGCCAAGAGCGAGCCGCCCGGTTTGATGGGCGCCAGGACCAGCTCCCAGGCCACGCTCAGCACCACCAGCGCCACCAGGCTGCCCACGGCCAGCCAGCGGCTCAGGTTGACCTGGTGCAGGCCTGCGGCAATGGCGGCGTCGCGGGCTGGGTCTAGGGGGGGCAGGGCGGGGGAAGTGGAGGGCGAATTCATGTCGGTGGCATCATACCGGCCATGCGACTTCCCTTACAAAGACTCCAGCTCTGGCTGGCCGACGTGGCCCACGTGCCCTGGCTCCATACCCTGACCACCTTGCGCGAGCGTTTTCGCGAGGACCGGCTGGGCCTGACCGCCAGCAGTTTGACGTTTACCACCACCATTGCCCTGGTGCCGTTCTTTACCGTGGCTCTGGCGGTGTTTACCGCCTTTCCGATGTTTGCCAAGTTCCAGGACGTGCTGCAAAAGTGGCTGATCGCCAGCCTGGTGCCCGACAACATTGCGCGCCAGGTGCTGGGTTACCTGAACCAGTTTGCCGGCAAAGCGAGCAAACTTGGTAGCTTCGGACTGGCCGCCTTGTTGATTACCGCCCTGGCTTTGATATTCACTATCGACCGCACGCTCAACAGCATCTGGCGCGTGCGCACCCTGCGCCCGCTGGGGCAGCGGCTGCTGATCTACTGGTCATGCATAACGCTGGGGCCACTGATCTTGGGCGTGAGCTTGACCGTTACCTCGTTCGCCGTATCCGCCTCACGCGGCTTGGTCACTGACCTTCCTGGGGGCGTGGGTCTGCTGCTCGATGGCGTGCAATATTTGATGGTGGCCGCTGGCATGGCCGCCATGTTCCATTACGTGCCCAACACCCAGGTGCGCTGGGGCCACGCCTGGATGGGCGGCCTGTTTGTGTCTACCGGCATGGAATTGGCCAAGCGCTTGCTGGCGGCGTATTTGTCCATGGTGCCCAGTTATTCGGCGGTGTATGGCGCTTTCGCGACGCTGCCTATTTTGCTGGTCTGGATTTACCTAGCCTGGGTGATTGTGCTGTTGGGCGCAACCTTGACGGCTTATGTGCCGAGCTTGATTGCCGGCCTGCCGCGCCGACGCGTGGGGCCGGGCGTGCGCTTTCAGTTGGCGCTGGAGCTGCTGCAAACCCTGCACATTGCACGATTGGAAGGCACCCAGGGTCGCACCTTGCCGCAGCTTTGTGCAGCGCTGGACACCGACGCCTTGGACCTGGATCCGGTGCTGGAAAACCTGAGCGCCATGGGCTGGGTCGGCCTCTTGCAAGAAGAACACGGCCAGTCGCACGAGGCGCGCTCAGTGCTGCTGGTGGAACCCGGCATCACGCCGCTGGCGCCCCTGGTGCGCTCATTTTTGCTTGCCCAGTTGCCCGCTACGGAGGCCTTTTGGCAACACGGCTTGCAACCTTCGGCCACTTTGCAGCAGGCTTGGAAGGCGCCCGAACCCGTCTCGGTCTGAGCCAGCGCCTTGCCTTTTTCCGGGTGGCGGCGCACCCAAAAACGCCGCCAGTGCGCAGGTACAATCGAGTTTTTGGAGCTCAGACATGCGCCTTATCGGCAAAGCGCTCACCTTCGACGATGTGTTGTTGGTGCCAGCGTACTCCCAAGTCCTCCCTAAGGACACCTCCCTCGCCACCCTTTTTTCCCGCAACATCGCGCTCAACCTGCCCCTGGTTTCTGCCGCCATGGACACCGTCACTGAGGCACGTTTGGCGATCGCCATTGCACAAGAAGGCGGCATCGGCATCGTTCACAAAAACCTCAGCGCCGCCGAACAGGCCGCACAAGTGTCCAAAGTCAAGCGCTACGAGAGCGGCGTCTTACGCGACCCGGTGGTCATTACCCCCCAATTTACTGTACGCCAGGTCATGGCTTTGTCCGAGCAGTTGGGCGTATCCGGCTTTCCTGTGTGCGACGCCGGACGGGTGGTTGGCATAGTCACCGGGCGCGATTTGCGCTTTGAGACGCGCTACGACTTGCCGGTCAGCGCCATCATGACGCCGCGCGAGAAGCTCATCACCGTGCCCGACGGCACCACGCTGCTGGAGGCCAAGGCACTGCTCAACAAATACAAACTAGAGCGCCTGCTGGTGGTCAACGGTGACTTTGAGCTCAAGGGCCTAATCACCGTTAAGGACATCACGAAGCAAACCAGCTTTCCCAACGCCGCGCGCGACGCCCTTGGCAAACTGCGCGTGGGCGCGGCTGTAGGAGTGGGCGTGGGCACCGAAGAACGGGTGGAAGCCCTGGTCAACGCCGGCGTGGACGCCATCGTGGTCGACACCGCGCACGGCCACAGCCACGGCGTGATCGAGCGCGTTCGCTGGGTCAAGAAAAATTTCCCACAGGTGGACGTCATCGGCGGCAACATTGCCACTGGTGCGGCGGCCTTAGCGCTGGTGGAAGCGGGTGCGGACGCAGTCAAGGTCGGCATCGGCCCCGGCTCGATTTGCACCACCCGCATCGTGGCCGGCGTGGGCGTGCCGCAAATCATGGCCATTGACAGCGTGGCCATGGCCTTGCGCGGCACCGGCGTACCCTTGATTGCCGATGGTGGCGTGCGCTATAGCGGCGACATTGCCAAAGCCCTGGCAGCAGGCGCGGGCACGGTGATGATGGGCAGCATGTTTGCCGGCACTGAAGAGGCACCGGGCGAAGTGATTCTGTACCAGGGGCGCAGCTACAAAAGCTACCGTGGCATGGGCAGCATTGGCGCCATGCAGCAAGGCAGCGCCGACCGCTACTTTCAAGAATCAAGCACTGGCAACCCCAACGCCGACAAGCTGGTGCCCGAAGGCATCGAAGGCCGCGTGCCCTACAAAGGCTCCATGGTCGCCATCATCTTCCAAATGTCGGGCGGCATTCGCGCCAGCATGGGCTACTGCGGCTGCGCCACGATTGACGAGATGCAGAACAAGGCGGAGTTTGTGGAAATCACCACGGCGGGCATTCGGGAGAGCCATGTGCACGACGTGCAAATCACCAAAGAAGCGCCGAATTACAGGGCGGATTGATTTCAACCGGCAAACTCCTCTGCTAAAGTAAGAATTCCTTACTTCGGGACACCTTCATGCTGACGAAAATCACCATCAAAAACCAAATCACGCTGCCCAAGGCTGTGCTTTCGCAGTGCTCGCCTGCGCAGTACTTTGAGGTCACCGCCGAAGCCGGGCGCATTGTGCTGACGCCAGTGCAGGTGACCCGCATGGATGACGTGTGGGACAAGCTCGAAGCACTGGGTATCAAGGAGCAAGACATTAGCGACGCCGTTGCATGGGCGCGCACCTAGACGATGCCGCAAATTCGCGTGGTGTTGGACACCAACGCCGTCCTGTCGTCCCTGCTTTTCCGCACTGGACGATTGAGCCGAATCAGGCACGGTTGGCAAGGCAAGCATTTCGTACCGGTCGTTTGTAATCAAACCATGGCGGAGTTGCTTCGCGTTTTGGGGTATAAAAAATTCAAACTTGATCAAGCAGACATTAGCAATATTTTGGCCATGTACATGCCTTATGTCGAAATCCACGCGCTCAGCGTGCCACCCAGCACCGCTGCCCATACGCCGCAGTGCCGCGACCCCAAGGACCAAATGCTTCTAGATTTAGCGCAAAGTGCAAAAGTGGACTACTTGGTCACTGGCGACGAGGATTTACTGGTGTTGAATGACGTTGCCCACCAACACAGTTTTTTCAACATCTTTACGCCAATGGATTTTTTGACACGCTTGGAGCCGCTGTTGTGATTGACGTGAGTACCTGGCAGTTATTGCCAGCGCGCCAGCCAAAGACAGGCTATTTTGAACAAGTATTTGTGAGGTAAACCGCCATGTTGCTTGACCACCTTCGCCACAACAGCGCCGGCCTTAAGCGCATCGCTGCGCAATTTGGCGCCAGCCGTTTACGGGTATTCGGTTCGGTCGCCCGTGGGGAGGAAACCCCAGGCAGAGACGTCGATTTTTTGGTCGAGTTACCGCGCGGCTATGACTTATTTGCCCAGCGATTGCCACTGGCGCACAGATTGGGTGATTTATTGCAGCACAAAGTCGACTTTGTACCTGAGCACGAATTAAACCTGCATATTCGAGCCCAGGTATTTGCAGAGGCGGTTTTCTTATGAGTAAAACCTGGCAAGCCTACGCCCCCCTATTCCGAGACGTGGCCTCAAGCACGGGCCCGCTGACTATCCAATCGATGCTAGATCGCCACCTGCCACCGCTAATCGACAGTGTCCGGGCAATGCTTGCGTCCGCCGAATAGTTCTTCCCTTTAATCGTCCCAACCATTCGCATGCAGCATTCCAAAATCCTCATCCTCGACTTCGGCTCCCAGGTCACGCAGTTGATTGCGCGGCGCGTGCGCGAAGCGCATGTGTATTGCGAGGTGCACCCTTGCGACGTATCCGACGACTGGGTGCGGGACTATGCGGCAGACGGCACGCTCAGAGGCGTCATCCTCTCAGGCAGCCACGCCAGCGTCTACGAAGACAGCACCGACAGTGCGCCTGCGGCCGTGTTTGCGCTGGGCCTGCCGGTCCTGGGCATCTGCTACGGCATGCAAACCATGGCGCAGCAGCTCGGTGGCAAGGTCGAAGGCGGCCACACCCGCGAATTTGGCTACGCCGAAGTGCGCGCCCATAGCCACACCCACTTGCTTAAAGACATGGCCGACTTCACCACACCCGAGGGCCACGGCATGCTCAAGGTCTGGATGAGCCATGGCGACAAGGTGACCGAGTTGCCACCGGGCTTTAAGCTCATGGCCAGCACGCCGAGTTGCCCGATTGCGGGTATGGCCGACGAGGCGCGGCATTTCTACGGCGTGCAATTTCACCCCGAAGTGACCCACACGGTGCACGGCCAGGCGCTCTTGAACCGCTTTGTACTTGACATATGCGCCGCCCGGCCGGACTGGGTGATGCGCGACCATGTGGCTGATGCTGTGGCCAAAATCCGCGCGCAAGTGGGCGACGAAGAGGTGATTTTGGGCTTGTCCGGGGGCGTGGATTCGTCGGTGGCGGCTGCGCTCATCCACCGCGCCATTGGCGACCAGCTCACCTGCGTGTTTGTGGACCACGGATTGCTGCGCCTCAATGAAGGCGACATGGTGATGGAAATGTTCGTTGGTAAGCTGCACGCCAAGGTGATCCGCGTGGACGCCAGCGATCTGTTTTTGGGCAAACTGGCCGGCGTGAGTGAGCCCGAGGCCAAGCGCAAGATCATTGGCGGCCTGTTTGTGGATGTGTTTAAAGAACAAGCCGCAAAACTCAAAGCGGCCAACGGCGGCAAGAATCCGATTGACGGCCGACCAGCCGTCAAGGGCGCAACTTTCCTGGCCCAAGGCACGATTTACCCTGACGTCATCGAAAGCGGCAGCGCCAAAAGCAAAAAAGCCGTCACCATCAAAAGCCACCACAACGTGGGCGGCCTGCCCGAGCAGCTGGGCCTCAAACTCCTGGAGCCCCTGCGCGATCTATTTAAGGATGAAGTACGCCAGCTTGGAGTGGCACTTGGGCTGCCCCACGACATGGTGTACCGCCACCCCTTTCCCGGCCCCGGCCTGGGCGTGCGGATTTTGGGCGAGGTCAAAAAAGAATACGCTGACCTGCTGCGCCGCGCCGACGCGATCTTTATTGAAGAACTGCGCGCCACACCCTACGTTCCTGCGGCAGGCGAAGTTGCGGGCGCGGGAGGCGTGCCCCAAAACTGGTACGAAGCGACCAGCCAGGCCTTCACTGTGTTCTTGCCGGTAAAAAGCGTAGGCGTCATGGGCGACGGCCGCACCTACGACTACGTAGTGGCCCTGCGTGCCGTGCAAACCAGCGACTTCATGACCGCCGACTGGGCTGAGCTACCCTATGCACTGCTCAAAAAAGTGTCGGGCCGCATCATCAACGAGGTGCGAGGCATCAACCGTGTCACCTATGACGTAAGCAGCAAGCCGCCAGCCACGATTGAGTGGGAATAATCGATCTGCGGGGCCGCTCTCAAGCCCTTTGCTTTCGCCCAACCCTTTTCAAGGAGTTCCATGTACCTTCCCGCCCAGTTTGACCCCAAGGATGCCCAGGTTTCGGCCCAGGTCATGCGCAGCCACCCCTTTGCCAGCCTGATTTCGGTGGACGAGGGCGGTCTGCCATTTGTCACCCACTTGCCGCTACACCTCTTATCAGAGCCTGGACAAGACGGCGCTCTGGTGCCCCACACCTTGCTCGGCCACTGCGCGCGCGGCAATCCGCACTGGAAATACCTGGCAGCCCGATCGCAGGCGGTTGTTACCTTCATGGGCCCGCATGCCTATATGTCGCCCAAGGTCTATCCCGACCTGGCGCGGGTTCCCACCTGGAACTACATCGCCGTGCACTGCACCGTGCAGGCAGAAGTGCTCGATGGCGAAGCCGCTAAAGATGCGCTGCTCAAGCAATTGATTGCCGACCACGAGCCCGCATACGCCGACCAGTGGCGCGCGTTGCCGCACGATTACACCGGCAAGATGTTAAGCGCCATAGTCGCTTTCTCATTAAAAATCATAGGCTTGCAATGCAAAGTTAAAGTGAATCAACATCGCCCAGAGGCCCACGCCCGCATGCTGGAAATTTACGATGCAGGCAGCCCGGACGAAAAAGCCTTGGGGCAATGGATGCGCCAAATGGGTTTGGGTGGCTGAAAGCCACAGCCTGCGCCATGCCTGAAATCCGGCCCACTGACGCCCATTGGATGCGCTTGGCGCTGCAGCAAGCAGCGCTGGCCGCCAAAACTGGCGAAGTGCCGGTGGGCGCGGTGGTGGTCAAAGACGGGGTGTTGATCGCCACCGGCCGCAACGCTCCGATTGGCCAGCACGACCCCACGGCCCATGCGGAAATCGCTGCCATACGCGCGGCCGCATTGGTGTTAGGCAACTACCGCCTGGACGGCTGCGAGCTGTTTGTCACCCTAGAGCCCTGCGCCATGTGCAGCGGAGCCATGCTGCACGCGCGACTCAAACGCGTGGTGTTTGGCGCGCCAGACCCGCGCACTGGGGCGGCGGGCTCGGTACTCAACCTTTTTGCCCAAAACGCCCTTAACCACCACACGCAAGTGCAGGGCGGCGTGCTCGGCGCCGACTGTGCGTCTATGCTGCAAGGCTTCTTCAAATCCAGGAGGTCGAACATGAACCCGGTACGCGAAGACGCCGTACGCACACCCGATGCCTGTTTTGCCGATGTGCCCGACTACCCCTGGGCGCCCAATTACCTGAGTGATTTGCCCGCACTGGGCGGTTTGCGCCTGCATTACTTGGACGTAGGACCCGCAGACGCGCACACCACCTATCTTTGTCTGCACGGCAACCCGGCCTGGAGCTACCTGTACCGCACCATGATTCCGGTTTTTGTTGGGGCAGGGCACCGCGTGGTGGCGCCCGATTTGATCGGATTTGGCAAGAGCGACAAGCCCAAGAAAGACGGGTTTCACGGCTTTGACTTCCACCGCCAAGTGCTGCTCGAGCTGGTGGAACGCCTGGACCCGGGCAATGTGGTGCTGGTCGTGCAAGACTGGGGCGGCATTTTGGGCCTGACCCTGCCCATGGACGCGCCCCAACGCTATGCGGGTCTGCTGGCGATGAACACCACGCTGGCCACGGGCGAACTGCCCTTGTCGGTCGGCTTTTTAGCCTGGCGCCAGTGGTGCGACAAGAACCCGGAATTTGACGTGGGCCGTTTGTTTGCCCGGGGCAACCCACAGATGACCGAGCCCGAGTGGCAGGCCTACAACGCCCCTTTTCCCGACCGGGGCCACCGCGCTGCGCTGCGCGCTTTTCCGCCCATGGTGCCCGAGTTTGCGGATTCGCCAGGAGCTGCGGTGTCGCGCCGTGCCCAGGACTTTTGGCAGCACCAATGGGCGGGTCCTACCCTTATGGCGATTGGCCAGCAAGACCCGGTGCTGGGAGATGCGGTCATGCGCGCCTTGCAAAAGCAGATTCGCGGCTGCAGCGAAGTAATGCTGCTACCGCAGGCCGGCCACTTTGTGCAGGAGCACGGCGAGCCCATTGCGCAGCGCGCGCTGCAGTTTTTTTCACCCCAAAGCCTAAGCCGGAAATTGGAATCTGACCCCAATTAAGAAGCATGAGCCACATCTACATTTTTTCGCCTTCGGGCGCGGTGCGCGACAAGGCGGCATTCAAACGCGGGCTTAAGCACCTGCGCGCGCTGGGGCACGAAGTGGAGGTAGACGCCGATGCGCTGAACAGCCATCTGCGCTTTGCCGGGGACGATGCAACTCGGCTGGCGGCCATTGGCCGGGCCGCAGCCAGTGGCGCCGATGTGGCCATGGTCACGCGCGGCGGCTATGGGCTCACGCGGCTTTTGCCCGCGCTACCGTACGCACAAATCGCCAAGGCCGTTGAGGCAGGCACCCAGTTTGTGGGCCTGAGCGACTTCACGGCGTTTGAACTCGCCGTCATGGCAAAAACCGGCGCTATTACTTGGCAAGGACCGGCGCTGGGCGAAGACTTTGGCGCGCCGAACGGACCCGACGACATCATGCAAGCCTGCTTTGACGATTTGCTGCTGGAGCAAGGGGAGGGCGCTGGCTGGCGCTTGCCCCCATCCGAGACAGGAACAGAGGTAGAAATCCACAACGCCAAACTCTGGGGCGGCAATCTGGCGGTGCTGGTGTCGCTCTTGGGCACACCGTATTTGCCCAAGGTCCGGGGCGGCGTATTGTTTCTCGAAGATGTGGGCGAACACCCTTACCGCTTGGAGCGCATGCTCACCCAACTTCTGCACAGCGGCGTGCTAGCGCAGCAAAAAGCGATTGTGCTGGGCCAGTTCACCAACTACAAGTTGGTGCCGCACGACAAGGGCTTCAAACTCGCCAGCGTGGTGGCCTGGCTGCGCAGCCAGGTAGCGGTGCCAGTGCTCACTGGTTTGCCCTTTGGCCACGTGCCCACCAAAGTGCTGCTACCCGTGGGCGCCAAGATCGATCTGGTCACCCAAGGCCGCGACGCCCTGATGGTCTGGGGCCATATTTAGGCGGCGCTTTTTCAATCGCGGCCTAGCTCTGGCCCAAACCGGCCAGGCGCCGGTAGATGATGCCTTCGGCCTCCACCATGATGCGGTCGATTAGCTGCTTGACCGTGGGAATATCATGGATCAAGCCCGCCACCATGCCACAAGACCAGGCCCCGGCTTCCATGTCGCCTTCAAGCATGATGCGTGGGTAGACGCCGGCCACCTCTTCAATAATGTCCTCGAATTTGAGATTGGCACCCAGCGTGCGTTCTTTTTCCAGCAGCCGGTCTACCGCCGCGTTGCGCAGCACACGCTCGGTGTTGCGCAAGGGGCGCATCACCAGCCGGGTATCTAGCTCGCTGGCGTCCACGATGGCTTGCTTCACCTTTTCATGCACCGGCGCCTCTTGCGTGGCAATAAAGCGCGTGCCCATATTGATGCCCTCGGCGCCCAGCGCCAGCGCCGCCACCAGCGAGCGCCCGTCGGCCATGCCGCCTGAGGCCACAAACGGAATTTTGAGCGACTCGGCCGCGCGCGGCAACAAGATAAAGTTTGGAACATCGTCCTCGCCCGGGTGTCCGCCGCACTCAAAGCCGTCCACGCTGACCGCATCGCAGCCAATGGCCTCGGCCTTGAGCGCGTGGCGCACCGAGGTGCATTTGTGTATCACCTTGATGCCCGCCTCGTGCAGCGCGGGCAGCCACTTTTGCGGGTTGTTGCCTGCGGTTTCCACGGCTTTGACGCCGCCTTCGATGATGGCCTTGATGTAGCCCGGATAGTCGGGCGAGCTCACTGTGGGCAAAAACGTCAGGTTCACGCCAAAGGGCTTGTCCGTCATGCTGCGGCAGCGGGCAATCTCGGCGGCCAGCGCCTCGGGCGTGCGCTGGGTTAGGCCCGTAATGATGCCCAGGCCCCCGGCGTTGGACACGGCGGCGGCCAGTTCGGCAAAGCCCACATAGTGCATGCCCCCCTGGATGATGGGGTGCTGGATGCCAAACATTTCAGTGATCAGGGTTTTCATTGGGGGGCTCAGGGTTGCTTCGTTTTAGAGATGGGGTTTTCAATAGCCAACAAAGTGCGGCTTGCGCTTGTCCACAAAAGCCGCAATGCCTTCTGCAAAGTCGGCGCACAAGACAGAGCTGACAAAGCTGTCTTGTTCTGCCTGCAACTGCTCGGCCAATGTGTGGGTGTGGGATTCGTTGATTAATCGTTTGGTGCGGCCGTAGACGGCGGTAGGGCCTTTGGCCAAGCGCGCCGCCAGTGCTGCCGCCGCATCTTGGCGCTGCGCCACAGGCACCACCCGGTTGACCAGGCCCAGTTGCAATGCGCGCTCGGCGTCAAAACGGTCGCCTAAGAGCGCAATTTCCATCGCCAGCTTGGTGCCCACGGTGCGGGGCAGGGCATAAGTGGCGCCTCCGTCGGGCGTGGTGCCAATATGGCAATAGGCCAGGGTGAAGTAGCTGTTGTCTGCGGCCACTACCAGGTCGCAGGCGCACATGAGCGACACGCCAAAGCCGGCCACTGCGCCCTGCACACTGGCGATCACCGGCTTGGGCATGCGCCTGAGCCGGGTGATGATGCTGTGGGTCTGGGCAATGCCGCGCTCAAAACCAATCTTGCGCGACTGCGCGTCGCTGGGGCCAGCGCTAAAGCCCTTGATGTCGCCCCCGGCCATGAAATGCTCGCCCGCGCCTTGCAACACCACGCAGCGCACGCTGTCGTCGAGTTCCAGGCGCGAGCTTAGTTCGGCGAGCTCTTGGTTCATGTCCCAGGAAAGCGTGTTGAGCGCCTCGGGCCGGTTGAGCGTGACGGTAGCGACCGCGCCCACTTGTTCGTAGATGATGGTTTTCATGGGTCTTGTCGTCGTTAAAAATAGGGTTTATCGGCCCAGCAGCGCGATCAGGCTGCCCAGATGCGCCAACGCCGCTAGCAACGCCAGAATAAGCGCGACCGACGAGCGCGGGCGCAGGACAAACCCTACAAACACTTGCGCAGGAAAGGAAAAAGTGACCGCCGTGGCCACGGCCTTAAAGGGGTGGGCCAGCTTCAGGCTGGCATCTTGAGACAAGCGCATCATGTCGCGCCGACTGCGGTAGCGCATGGCGCCCACAATGTGCCAACCCGGGTCGGGCGGCGTATGCCATGAATCCACATAACCACCCACCTTGCGCATGGCCAGCAGAGGGTGTCCGCCGTGGCGAAACAGCATGGGCACAAAGCGCCGCCCATATTCCTGCATGACTTCAAGCGCAGAGGTCTGCGCACCTGTCTCTGGATGGGTCACGGGCTGGGTGTGCAGCCCCACCAGATTGCTCATCACAAACTCCTTGCCGTCGTCGGCCTCCAAAAAGGCACGAACCACGGACGCTTCTGTGGTGCTGCCAGTCGATGAGGCAGCGATTTGGGCCATAAAAGCGTCAATTTCCTGCGCAGTCAGTGGCCCGCGCCAGTTGTCGTACCACAGGCGAAACAGCACATACACCAACACAGCCACCGGCCAAACCCACCACGCACCCACCAGCATATTCATCTCCCGTTTGTATTGGCAGCTACGGTGCCGTAATCGGCCTCACTTTGCAAGCTGGCTAACCCTTATTCTGTAAAGTGGGCGACGCAGCGGCCACCGGCCAGCTGCACTACCATCTGCGCCAAATCTATAGGAATAGTGATGTCATTGAGCCAAGACCAGCTAGCCGCCCTGCGCGCCAAATACAGCGGCACCGCTGCCGATATGCACGACCCGCTGTTCAAGCAGGTGGCGGACAGCATTTTTTCCGAAGGTGGCACGCGTGCTGCGCCGTATTCCGGCATTGCGACCTTGCTCTCAGCCCCTGCGCGCGCAGTGGACGCCAAGGCGCCCGATTTTGGCGATTTGCAGGTAGCACTCATGGGCGCGCCCATGGACCTGGGCGCCAGCAACCGCCCCGGCGCCCGTTTTGGCCCGCGCGCCGTGCGCACCATTGAGCGTATCGGCCCCTACAACCACGTGCTGCAAGTTGCTCCGGTGCACACGCTGCGGGTGGCCGATGTGGGCGACGTGCCTTTTCGCAGCCGCTACAGCCTGCCCATGTGCATGGAGGACCTGGAAGCCTGGTACCACCTTGTGATAGACCAAGGCGTGATGCCGCTCACCGTGGGCGGCGACCATTCCATTACCTACCCCATCATGAAAGCGGTGGGGCGCGCTGGGCCCATCGGCATGGTGCATATCGACGCGCATTGCGATACCGGGGGCGAGTTTGACCAAACCCGTTTTCACCACGGCGGACCGTTTCGCCTGGCGGTGCTTGACGGTGTGCTCGACCCCACGCGCTGCATCCAAATTGGTATTCGCGGCTCGTCCGAATACCTGTGGGAGTTTTCCAAAGACTCAGGCATGACCGTGGTGCATGCTGAAGAGGTACAGCGCCGGGGCATAGACGAGATTGTGCGCATGGCCCGTGCCGTGGTGGGCGACGGACCAACCTATGTGACTTTTGACGTAGACGGTCTTGACCCGGCTTTTGCTCCGGGCACCGGGACGCCCGAGATTGGCGGCTTAAGCACCCGCGAGGCTCTGGCAATTTTGCACGGACTCAAAGGCTTGCACGTCGTGGGTGGCGACGTGGTGGAAGTGGCGCCCCAATACGACGCCAGCACCAACACCGCCCAGGCGGGTGCGCAAATGCTCTTTGAGATTTTGAGCCTGATGGCGTTTAGTCCAGCGCTTAAAGCCTAGTGCGATTTGCACTGACGTCCGAACCCGGTGCGGGCTGTGACGGGTGGCTTGGTTAGGGAACCACCATACGCAAGATTTTTATTAACATAATACACATCGTATGAAGTCAATAAAACCTCTGTCCACCCATCGCACACCCATGTCTTGCTTGAAAAAACAAGCTATCGCGGCGCCATGATCGCCAAATACCGCGCGATGAGCTCCTGAGATTGCGGGCGCTGCCCGCGCTGGGCGAAATCCAGAGCGCTTAGGCCAGCCGCGTTACGCAACTTGGCGTCCGCTCCGGCATCGAGCAACAAAGTCACGCTGCTGGCCGTGCCGTACATGGCGGCCATCATCAAGGGCGTGGTCAGGTTGGGCGACTCGGCGTCTATATAGGCGTAATGCTCCAGCAGCAAGCGGATCAAGGCGTCGTGGCCGCCGGTGGCTGCGTAATGCAGTGGCGTCCACCCCGTCTTATTGACATCGGCGTCCAGCGCAATCAAGCTTGCGCAGACCTCGCGCATGCCTGCCAGCGCCGCCAGCATCAAGGCGCTCTCGTCCTTGGCGTTACGCACCTCGGCCTTGATGCCGGGGGTGTTGAGCAGCACGCCAAGCACCTTGGGCGATGGCTCTCGGATGGCCAGCAACAGGGCCGCAACACCGCCTGGGCCTATGGTGTTGACGTCAAAGCCGCGCGCAATCAGCTGGCTGACTTTGGTCTCATCGTCTCGGGTGACGGCCTGGAAAAAATCTTCATACGAACCAGAAATCGCTACAGAAAAACCAATAAAAACATATAGATAGAAAATATACTTAAAGTACTTTATCGAAATTTTCATGCCACAACTCCTGGGAACAGTCGGGTGAAATTTGCACTGGTGGCGGCGGCCACTTCTTCCACGCTACAGTCGCGCAGCGTGGCAATTTGTTGCGCCACAAAAGGTACATACGACGGGTTATTCGTCTTGCCTCGGTACGGCATAGGCGCCAGATACGGGCTGTCAGTCTCGATCAGCATGCGCTCCAGGGGCACCCAGGCGGCGATGTCACGCAGGTCTTGGGCGGTTTTGAAGGTCAAAATTCCGGAAAAAGAGAGGTAGAAGCCGGCCTCCAACGCAGCCTGCGCAACCACCGCCGTTTCGGTAAAACAATGGAACACGCCGCCTGCAGCACCCGCACGTCCATCCTCCCCCTCCTCTTTCAATATCGCCAAAGTGTCGGCGGATGCGCTGCGGGTATGAATCACCAAAGGCTTGTTCAAGGCTTGTGCCGCTCGGATGTGCGTGCGAAAACGCGCGCGCTGCCATTCCATATCGACCACGCTGCGGCCATTAAGCCGGTAATAGTCCAGACCCGTTTCGCCCACCGCCACAACGCGCGGCAGAACGCCGCGCTCAAGCAGGTCTTGCAGGCTGGGTTCCGTCACGCCTTCATTGTCCGGGTGCACGCCCACGGTGGCCCAAAAGTTATCGAACTCCAGAGCCAGACCGTGCACATCACCAAATTCTTCAAGCGTGGTGCAAATGCACAAAGCACGACTGACCTGGGCTTGGGCCATGGCCCCACGAATCTCGGGAAGGGCACCTCGGAGCTCGGGAAAGTTCAAATGGCAGTGGGAGTCGGTAAACATGGGTCTGCGAGCTACTCAAATCGTTAGGTTGGGTCGATCCGAAGTGCGCGCCGGGCCCAGCAGCGCTTCAATTTTGCGCTTGACTTTGACAGAGTTTGCGTCATTTGGAAACCGGATTCCGACACCTTGGGGGCGTCCGGACTGGGTGTTGGCCGGCGTAATCCAGGCCACGATGCCCGCAATCGCATAGCGCTGGGGATCCTCGGGCAGGGTCAGCAACACGTACAACTCGTCGCCCAGGGAATATTCGCGGCTGGTCATGCTAAAGATCCCGCCGTCTTTGAAAGCGGGAATATAGGCGGCCTGCAAGGCCGCGCGATCCTTTAGCGTGAGCTGCATCACGCTGGGTCGCCCTACGGAGGTATTCAAAACCGAATCTGACCAGCCTGCCAAGGAACGGGACGGGTTGGGGTTTGCACTGGGAGTCATAGACAGGACTTTCAGAAAAAAAATAGTCTAGCGTGCAGCTGCCAGCACGCGCTGCGCTTGGCTCACAAGGGATTCGAGCAGCAAGCCGGGGTTAAAGGGATGGTCAATCGTGCGCTGCTGGACGCTAAGCGCCTTGCTCCATTGCGTGAGCGCGGCAAGCGTTGGGCCAGTCACCAAGTCCTGGGCGGCGAAAAACCGGGGCATGGCGCCCACGCTCAGCGCCAGCAAGTCATGGCAAAGCTTTTGCTGCGTGGCCAGCAGTTCGGCCGGACTCCAGTCACGCACCAGGGCCACGTCCCCGCGGGCCATGGCTTTAGAAAACGCCGACCAAACCGACGGATCCAACCCCGAACGCGCAAATGCCAGAGCATCCTGGGGCCGCCCGCCCGTAGCGAGCAGCGCTTGTTGCGCCAGACCCGCGTCCACGCCCTGACTTTGCAGCCATTGCAGGCTCGTGGCGGCATCGGGCCAGCGCATGCTGTGCCCCAAGCAGCGACTGCGGATGGTGGGCAGCAGCTGGTGGGCGGATTGGCTGGCCAGCACAAATTTGACGTCTCCCGCAGGCTCCTCCAGCGTCTTGAGCAAGGCGTTGGCAGTGATAGAGTTCATGTCCTCCGCCGGGAACACCAGCACCGCCTTACCTCGGCCCCGCGCGCTGGTGCGCTGCGAAAATTCGATTGCGTCACGCATGGCGTCCACGCGGATTTCCTTGCTGGGCTTGCGCTTTTTGTCGTCGATTTCGGTTTGGGCGCGCTCGCTCAGCGGCCAGCCCAGGCTGACCATCCAAGTCTCGGGCATCAAGACGCACAGGTCAGCATGCGTGCGCACATGAATGGCGTGGCAGCTGCCACAGTGGCCGCAGGCTCCGCCATCGCTGGGGTGCTCGCACAACCAGGCGCGCACCAATTGCAGTGCCAGCTCGTACTGTCCCAGACCCGACGGCCCCATCAGCAACCAGGCGTGTCCACGCTGCGCGAGCAAATCGGCCGTTTGCGCTGCAATCCAGGGCGCCAGCACGGTGACATTGGTCTGGGCAGATGCGGCGTTCATGGCAAAAATCCTTTGGCTTGCAATGCTGCCAGCACCTCAATCCACACGCTGTGGGCGCCTTGGTTGGCGTCAATGCGGGCAAAACGCGCCGGGTCCTCGCGCATGCGTCGGGCGTAGCCTGCGCGCACATTTTCAAAGAAAGCGCCCGGTTGTGATTCAAACTTGTCTGGCACCCGCGCGCCGGCCAGACGCTGCGCTGCCACGGCGGCGGGCAGGTCAAACCACAATGTCAAGTCGGGTTGGAGCAGACCAGGCGTGGCGCCATGGGCCAAGGCCGCAGCGCTGGGGCCCTGTACCCAGCGCTCCAGGGTGTGTAAAACGTCCCAGTCAAATTCGCGTCCTGCGCCCTGGTAAGCAAAGCTTGCATCCGAAAACCGGTCGCACACCACCACGCGGCCCTGGGCCAGAGCCGGCGCAATCACGCCCCCAATGTGGTCGCGCCGCGCGGCAAACACCAGCAGCGACTCGGTGAGCGCGTCCATCGGATCATTGAGCACCATGGCGCGCAGGGTCTCAGCCAGCGGCGTGCCGCCGGGCTCGCGCGTTAGGGTGACCGCCCTGCCCTGCGCCTCAAACGCCTGCGCCAAGGCTGCAATGTGGGTGGACTTGCCGGCGCCGTCTATGCCTTCAAAGCTGATGAATAAGCCGTCCATATATCTCTTTGTACTGCATGCAAGTGGCTATTTACCGCGCTGAAACTGATTGACCGCGCGGTTGTGTGCGTCGAGTGTGTCGCTAAACACGCTGCTGCCGTCGCCCCGCGCCACAAAATAAAGCGCCTTGATGGGCGCTGGGTGCACTGCCGCGCGCAAAGCTTGGCGCCCGGGCATGGCAATGGGCGTGGGCGGCAGGCCGTTACGGGTATAGGTATTAAAAGGCGTGTCCGCCAGCAAATCAGCCTTGCGCAAATTGCCGTCAAAGCCCGCGCCTAAGCCGTAAATCACGCTGGGGTCGGTTTGCAGGCGCATGCCGATCAGCAAGCGGTTGTTAAATACCGCAGAAATCTGGGGCTGGTCGCTGGTGCGTCCGGTCTCTTTTTCAATGATGCTGGCCAAAATCAGCACTTGGTCAGGGTGTTGCAGAGGTACCTGGGGGTTGCGCTGCGCCCACACGGTTGCCAGGCGCGCGTCCATGGCGCGCAGCGCGCGCTGCAGCAGCGCCAGGTCGCTGGCGCCTTTGGAATAGGTGTAAGTGTCCGGAAAAAACCGCCCTTCTGGCGCCACGCCGGGCCGGCCAAGCTGCTGCATGAGTTGGGCGTCGCTCAGGGCGGCCGCTTCGGGCCTCAGGTTTTCAGCACGTTTGAGCGCATCGCGCACTTGGCGAAAATTCCACCCTTCGACCAGGGTCACGCTGCGCGAAGCCTCGTCGCCTTGCACAATTTTTTGCAGCAGACTGCGCGGGCTGACATCGCCTTGGAGCTCATAGCTGCCCGCCCGAATCTGGCGCGCCTGGCCCGACAGACGAAACCACCAGTACAAAAGCCGGGGCTGCACAGCCACCCCAGAGTGGGCCACCAGAGCTGCCACCTCACGCGGGCTGTCGCCTGGCTCAATGGCCAGATCGACCAGGGGCACGTTCAGGCGCAGTGGCGCGTTGACCCACCAGTACGAAAGCGCAGCCCCCAGCAAGGAGATGCCCGCCACAAAAAACAGCACCGTGCGTAGTGCGCGGGTCCGAAATAAACGCATGTTTTTCATGCCCCCTGGTGTTCACAAGAGTCCATCATAAGGGGCTGCGGAGCTGCGCCATCCAGGCACGCCTTGTGGCGATTCTTGGCCCGCCGCTGTGCACGCGGGTTGCAGCACTGTGCTACCAGCCCAGCCCTTGCCAGACGGCTTGCATCTTGCTGCCCAGGTCGCTCACGGGCGACGCAAAATCAAAGTAATCGATCGCCCTTGTTGCAACAAATTTTCCAGTGCTACGGCGCGCAGATTGGCATGGCTTACGTGGCGCGAGACCTCGGCAATCTTGTGATCGACTTCACCGCCCGATCCTCAGACCAGGGTGCAACAGCAGGCCCGTGCGGCAGCGAATGCGGATCGATCGGCGGCCCTTGCTTGGGCAACCGGTAACCCCCATGCAGGGTGCGTGCCTCTGACCCGGCGTGCCCGCCCTGGCGTTAGACTGCGTCCAAACGTGCAGTACGAGCGCAGCTTCGTCCGGCCCTAGCCACCATCTGAAACAGGACAACGCAATGCATCCAGCCTCCATGAAACACAGCGCCAGCATTTGGGACGGCGAAGTCGGCAACTCCCGCTGCATTGACGTGGTGCACTGGGAAGGCGACATCACACCTGAAGAACTGGCCAATGTGGCCAGCCAAATTTCGCCTGTGTGGGAGATGGTGGACTTGCAGCTGGACCCCGCGCATCCCCTGCACGGCAACGCTTACCACCTGCGCCGTCTGGGCGACGACGAGTACGAAGAAGCCGAGTTTTTCAAACGCCGTGCGGCCTTTGAAGCCAAGCACGCGGGCAAGCGCGTCTGGGTGCACGGCTACCACATCGAAGTGCGCCCGGGCGAACACACCGACCAGCCTTTCTTTTACGACCGTATGTTTAGCACCGTGTTCAAGACCTTGGACGAGATCGAGGCGCTGTGCGACCAGCATTACGGCGTCGGCGTGTGGGACGAATACAGCCTGTACCCAGACGACAAGCTGCCCAAGCCGCTGCCCATCGACTTCTGATCAAGGCGCCCGCCTGCGCTAGCGAAAGCGGTGCGTGGGCTGGCGGGTGGCCCACCAGCTCATGGCCATGGCCGCGAGCAGGCCCAAAAAGCCGTACCAGTGCAGCGCGTCCATCTGACCATGGGCGATCAACCAGCCGCCGCTGCCCGCGCCTACCGCCTGGCCCGCGTACATGGCGGCGCTATTGAGCGCAATCGACCCTGAGGCCAACATGGGCGCGATACCCACCAGCCGCGCCTGCTGCGCCGAATTGGATGCAAAGCAGCCCAAGCCCCAGGGCACACAAACCAGCGCCGCCAGCGCCAGCGTGTCGGCCAAGGGCCACAGCAAGAGGCTCAAAGCCATGCTACCCACCGCCCACATCACCGCGCGCGGCGCTCCGAAGCTATCAATATGGCGCGACATCAGCACATTGCCAAGCAAGCCGCAGGCGCCAAAGCAGGCAAACAGCAGACTGAGCTCCAGCGGAGTCACCTGGAAATGCAGCTTGAAATAGGGCGCAAAGTAAGCAAACAGCACAAACTGGCCCGCCGAATACAGCAGCGTCACGGCCACGCACAGCATGAGCGCGCGCGATTGCAGAGTTTCACCCCAGGCGCCACGCGAAAAGGCCGGGGGCCGGACGCCGTCAGGCAGGCTGCGCCACACCCAGGCGGCGCTGAAAAAGCTCAGCAACGCCACAAAGCCAAACGCTGCGCGCCAGCCCAACGTGCCGCCAATCCAGGCCCCCAGCGGCATGCCCACCACCGAGGCCACCGACCAGCCCAGAAACACAAACGTAATGGCACGACCCCGCTGCGCAGGTGTGACTAGCAAGCCAATACAGGCCGCCGCCTGCGGCGTAAAGATAGCAGGCGAAATGGCCGCCAGCACCCGCACCACCATCAGCGAGGCAAAGTCGGGCATCAACGCGCTCAAACCCAAAAACACGGCATACCACAGCATGGACAGCGCCAGCAAGCGCCGCCTATCCCACCCGGCCACCACGCTGGCCATCAGCGGCGCACCCACAAACATCATCACCGCCGCCACCGTAATCAGCTGGCCTGCTACTGCCACGGACACTGCCAAGGACGCTCCGATGTCGTTAAGCGTGCCCGGAACGATCATGACACCGGTGCCGATCACGAAGTTGCCAAACAAAAGCGACCACAGCACGCGGGGCAGTGGTTCTTGATGGGGGGCAGGGGCGTCTTGGGGCATTGGCAAAAGATGATAAGTGCGCCGCGCCGAAGCGGCGCATGGCTTGCATTGTCACCGTCCGCCCCAGCTGGGTCTGTGCCGGGCTTGACAGGCGGGGCGCAGATGCGCGCAGAGCTACTGGCGCAATTGCGCGGGAAGCTGCTGGCGCAACTGCGCCGGGTCGGTCAGATGCAAGGTTTGCCAACCCAGTGCGGCGGCGGCTTGCACATTGGGGCCATGGTCGTCGATGAACAGCGTAGTGGCTGCTGTAAGCTGGTAGCGCCGGGCCAGCAGTTCGTAAATCTCAGGCTGCGGCTTGGCCAGCAGTACGTCGGCCGAAAAAATTCCGCCTTCAAAGCAGTCCAAGAACGCATGGCGCTGCTCCAGCGTGCGGGCGAAAGGTGCTGGCATGTTCGACAAGAAGAGCAAGCGAATGCCCTTCCCCGCCTTACGGCGCTCCTGCAAATCGTGCAGCAGCTGCACGGTCGTGGCGATGGGCTGCAGTTGCGCGCCAATGGGGGCAATCAGGGCGTGCATCTGCGCCTGCCCAATCGCCAGGCGCTGGGCGGTTTGGGAGATCACCTCGTCAAGGCTGCGCTCGCCCCGGTCAAACGCATGCCAATCCGCATGCGAGAAAATCGCCCGTGCTAACGCCTCTGGGCTGTCAAAACCCTGCCAGTCATCGCCAAAGTGTGCCCGCAGCATGGCCGCCGGGTTCCAGTCAAACACCACACCACCAAAATCAAATACGAGATCGAGAATTTTCATACGACGGGCTGCCCCTTACCAGGCAATGGTCGCGCCCCGGTAGTCCACAAACTGCGCGCGCCCGGTGGGGCGAAGTTGGTCCAGCACCCGCAGCATGTGCGCGCCAGCCACCTCAGGCGCCAGCGCGTCATCGGGTGCGACAAAGGCTTGGCTCAGACGCGAGCGCACCGTGCCCGGTTGCAGGGCCGCAAACACCGCCAGCGGGCGGCGCCGGTGCGCCTCAATGGCAGCGGTTTGCAGCAGCATATTGCGCGCAGCCTTGGCGGCGCGGTAACCGTACCAGCCGCCTTTGTGGTTGTCCTCAATGCTGCCCACGCGCGCTGAGAGGGTGGCAAAAACCGTGGCTTGGTCCGTGGCGAGCAGCGGAATAAAGTGCTTCATCAGCAGCGCCGGGCCAATGGCGTTCACTTCAAAGGCGCGCGTTAAAGCTGCTGCGTTCAGGGCTTCAAGCCGTTTTTCGGGGCCCTGGCCGTCAATCTCCAGCGCGCCGGTGGCGTCAATCACCCAAGTAAGCGGGCCGCCAAGCGCTGCGTGTTGCGCACAGGCCTGAATGCTGGCCTCTGACTCCAGCACCAAGCCCGGCGTGCTGCTGCGCGACAAGGCCAGTACGTGGTCAAAGCGCGAATCTGCCCGCAACAAGTCCGCAAAGGCCGCGCCCAATGCACCACTGGCGCCCAAAACCACAGCGCGCAATCCCGCGCCGGCCTCGCTGCCTGGCATTCAGGCCGCGCCGGACGCTATTTTGCGCAGTGCCTGCTCAAACACCTCGACCGGCTGCCCGCCCGAAATCAGGTGGCGGTCGTTGATGATGATGGCTGGCACCGAGCGAATGCCGGCGCCTTGGTAATAGCGTTCCACCGCGCGCACATCTTCGCCATAGGTGTCGCTGTCCAAAATGGCTTGGGCCTGCACCACGTCCATTCCCGCCGCCTTGACAGCGGCCAGCAGCACCTCGTGCGACTCCACACATTCGGCGCGGCCCTGGTAGCACTCCAGCAAGGCTTTCTTCAACGCATATTGCGGGCCGTCGGCGCCCAGCAAACCGGCCCAATGCAGCAGGCGGTGGGCGTCAAAGGTGTTGTAAACCCGGCCCCGGCCACCGGGGTTGAAGGTGAATCCCACTTCGGCGCCGCGCTGGCGAATGTTCTCGCGCATCTGGGCCTGCTGCTCGGGCGTGGAGCCGTACTTTTCGGTGATGTGCTCGGTCAAGTCCTGGCCACCGGCAGGCATGTTGGGGTTGAGCTCAAAGGGTTGGAAATGCAGCTCGGCGCGTACGTCCGGCGCCAGGCGCTCTAGCGCGCCTTCCAAAGCGCCCAGTCCTACGGCACACCAGGGGCACGCGATATCCGACACAAAATCAATTTTTAGGGTGGTGGTCATGGGGCGATTCCGTGCAAAAAATAAAAAAGGCCTGTCTTATTGCAGCCCGGCCAAACCGGCAATAGCCAAGGCATAGCCCTGCACGCCAAAACCAGCCATGACCGCCTTGGCTGCAGGCGAAATGAAGGAATGGTGGCGAAACGCCTCGCGCGCATGCACATTGCTGATGTGCAGTTCAATGAGCGCAATACCGGTGCCCTTGATGGCGTCGTGCAGCGCCACGCTGGTGTGGGTGTATGCCCCGGCGTTGAGCACCACACCGGCCAGCTGGCCTGCCGCATGCAGGCGCCCGGCCTCGTGCAGCCAGTCCACCAGTTCGCCCTCCGAGTTGCTTTGTCTAAAGTCCAGCGCAAAGCTGTGGGCGGCGCAGGCCGTTTGACACAGCGCCTGCACGTCGGACAGGGTTTGGCTGCCATAGACCGCCGGTTCGCGTGTGCCCAGCAGGTTCAGGTTGGGGCCGTTGAGGATCAGGGCGGTTTTCATGGGGTATCCAGTTAAAAGCGGCGTGGTGCGTTTACGCAACGGATCAAGGGCGGGGCGCCTGGGCCGCAATGGGGGCTAGCGCTGTTTGCACGTCGCCGCACTGGGCGCGGTGGCGCAATACGTGGTCCATCACCACCAGGGCCAGCATGGCCTCGGCAATCGGGGTGGCGCGTATGCCCACGCAGGGGTCGTGCCGGCCCTTGGTCACCACCTCGGCGGCCTGACCTGCCACGTCGATGGAGGCGCGCGGCGTGATGATGGAACTGGTGGGCTTGATGGCAATACTCACTTCCAGGTCTTGCCCGGTACTGATGCCACCCAAGACGCCGCCGGCGTTATTGCTCAAAAACCCCTGGGGCGAGAGCGAGTCGCCGTGCGTGGTGCCGCGCTGGGCCACACTGGCAAACCCTGCGCCAATTTCCACGCCCTTGACCGCATTGATGCCCATCATGGCGTAGGCAATATCGGCGTCCATCTTGTCAAACAGCGGCGCGCCCAGGCCCACGGGCACGTTTGACGCCGACACGCGGATGCGCGCGCCACAGGAATCGCCCGCCTTCCGCAGCGCGTCCACATAGTCTTCCAGCGATTGCACGTCGGCCACCGGGGCAAAAAACGGGTTGTTGGGCACGTGACTCCAGTCCTCAAAGCCAATCACCCTATCGCCGATTTGTGTCATGCAGCCGCGAAATTCGGTGCCAATTTTTTCTTTGAGCCATTTTTTGGCAACAGCACCAGCCGCCACCATGGGCGCGGTCATGCGGGCACTCGAGCGGCCACCGCCTCGCGGGTCGCGAATGCCGTATTTCTGAAAATAACTGTAATCGGCGTGGCCAGGGCGGAAGGTTTCCAAAATGTTGCCGTAGTCCTTGCTGCGCTGGTCCGTGTTCTGAATCAGCAGCGCAATCGGGGTGCCGGTGGTTTTGCCCTGGTAGACGCCGCTCAAAATCTGCACTGCGTCGGGCTCGTTGCGCTGGGTGACATGGCGACTGGTGCCGGGGCGGCGGCGGTCGAGGTCGTGCTGGATGTCGGCCTCACACAAATCCATGCCGGGCGGGCAGCCGTCAATCACGCAGCCAATGGCCGGGCCGTGGGATTCACCAAAGTTGGTGACTGCGAATAGGGTGCCGAAGGTATTGCCGCTCATGGAAGCGCATTATCCCTGAGGGCGCACACTCGCCGGCGCCCGGGGCCAGAAAGCAAAAGTCAGGTAGCTTTCTCTTCCTCGTCTTGCCCCGGCCAGTCGCGGATATAGGCTTTGAGCATCTTGTTCTCAAAATTCTGGCTGTCTACCACGGCCTTGGCCACGTCGTAGAAGCTGATCACGCCCATGAGCATGCGCTTGTCCATGACCGGCATATAGCGGGCGTGGCGGTCAAGCATCATGCGGCGCACCTCGTCCATCTCGGTTTCCATGGTGCAGGTCAGGGGCGCGTCGTCCATGGCGCTGCGCACTAGCATGACGCCCAAAGATCCGCCATTTTTCACCACGGCCTGGATCACCTCGCGGAAGGTGAGCATGCCGACCAGGTCGCCGTGCTCCATCACCACCAGCGAGCCGAGGTCACGCTCGGCCATCAACTGCGCTGCGTGGGAGAGCGCCTCGTCAGGGTGGGCGGTAAACAGGGTTCCACCCTTGACGCGCAAGATATCGTTGACTTTCATGGTGACTCCTATCGATGGTTCAATGGCGCGGCGCGCGCCTGTGACAATCTGCGCTTGAATATAGCCCACAATGGGCTGTGAAAAACGTCCCATATCAACGGAGAGACACCCCATGACCGGCTATGCTGACCCCGGATTTGACACCCTGGCCCTGCACGCAGGCGCCAGCCTCGACGCCACCGGCGCGCGCGCGGTGCCCATCCACCTGACCACCTCCTTCGTCTTTGAATCCAGCGAGCAGGCCGCATCGCTCTTTAACCTCGAGCGGGCAGGCCACGTCTACAGCCGCATCAGCAACCCCACGAACGCAGTGCTGGAGCAGCGCGTCTCGGCTCTAGAAGGCGGCATTGGCGCCATCGCCACCGCCAGCGGACAGGCGGCGCTGCACCTTGCGATTTGCACGCTGATGGGCGCTGGATCGCACATCGTGGCGTCTACTGCGCTGTATGGCGGCTCGCACAACCTGCTGCATTACACGCTCAAGCGCTTTGGCATAGACACAACGTTTGTCAACCCCAACGACTTGGACGCCTGGCGCGCCGCGGTGCGCCCCAACACCAAGCTGTTCTTTGGGGAAACCGTGGGTAACCCCGGCCTGGACGTGCTCGACATTGCCAATGTGAGCGCCATGGCGCATGAGGCGGGTGTGCCACTACTGGTGGACTCGACGCTGACCTCGCCCTGGCTGATCAAACCTTTTGACCACGGCGCGGACCTTGTCTACCACTCGGCCACCAAATTTTTGTCGGGCCACGGCACGGTGGTGGGCGGCGTGGTGGTGGACTCTGGCGCTTTTGACTGGGACAAATCAGGCAAATTTGCCGAACTCAGCCAGGTGTACGCTGGCTTTCACAACATGGTGTTTAGCGAGGAGAGCACCGTGGGCGCCTTTTTGCTGCGCGCGCGCCGTGAAGGCCTGCGCGACTTTGGCGCCTGCATGAGCCCGCACACCGCCTGGCTGATTTTGCAGGGCATCGAGACCCTGCCGCTGCGCATGGCGCGCCACATGGGCAATACCGAAAAAGTGGTGCAATTTCTGGCCAACCACCCGATGGTCTCGCGGGTGGGTCACCCCATGCTGGGGAGTCACCCGAGCCACGCCCTGGCAAAGAAACTGCTGCCGCGCGGCGCCGGTTCGGTGTTTAGCTTTGACATCAAGGGCACGCGGGCGCAGGGGCAGAAGTTCATCGAAGGCCTGAAGATCTTCAGCCACCTGGCCAATGTGGGCGACTGCCGCAGCCTGGTGATCCACCCGGCCAGCACCACCCACTTCCGCATGGACGACGCGGCGCTGACGAGCGCAGGCATTGGCCCTGGCACCATCCGACTGTCTATTGGCCTGGAAGACCCGGACGACTTGCTAGACGACCTCAAGCGGGCGCTCAAGCTGGCAGAAAAAGCGGTTTAACGGCCACGCGCTTGTATCGGCACCGAGAGCCTCTCGATTACCTTAAGCGTTGAGCAGTTGCGCCACCCAGTCGCCCAAGGCCAGGGCGCTGGTCAAGCCAGGCGACTCAATCCCAAACAGGTTCACCAAGCCCGCCACGCCGTGGTCTTGCGGGCCTTGCACGCAAAAATCGGCAGCGTCTTCGCCAGGTCCGCTGATCTTGGGGCGAATTCCGGCATACGCCGGCTGCAAGGCGCCGTCGGGCAAACCCGGCCAATACTGGCGCACAGCGGCGTAAAAAGACTGCGCGCGGGCGGGGTCTACGGTAAAAACGTCGGTCAGTTCCACCCATTCCACGTCGGGGCCAAACTTGGCTTGGCCGCCCAGATCCAGCGTGAGGTGAACGCCCAAGCCGGCCGCCTCAGGCACCGGGTAGACCAAATGGCTAAACGGTGCGCGGCCCGCCAGCGTGAAGTAACTGCCCTTGGCGTAAAAGGGCGTGGGCACCTTGTCCGCTGCCAGGCCGGTAAAGCGCCGCGCCAGCGTTGGCGCCGACAGGCCGGCGGCGTTGACCACCGTGCGCGCGGCCAGGCAAGTGCCGTCTTGCGTGCGCACCCAATGACGGCCATCGGTACCCTGGGCCAGCGCCACGGTGTCCACCGGGGCGTTGAGCACGACCTGTCCACCCGCGTTTTCGATGTCTGCCTGCAAGGACAGCATCAGCGCGTGGCTGTCCACAATTCCGGTACTGGGCGACAGCAGCGCGGCATGGCATTGCAGCGCGGGCTCCAGCGCTTGCGCCTGGGCGCGGCTGAGCCATTGCAAGTCGTCCACGCCATTGGCTTGCGCTTTGGCTTGCGTTGCGCGCAGCAGGTCCACCTGCGCTGGCGTGCTGGCCACGATGAGCTTGCCACATCGCTGGTGCCCAATGCCGCGCTCGGCGCAATAGGCGTAGAGCTGATGGCGGCCCTGCACGCAAAAGCGCGCTTTCAGGGAGCCTGTTGCGTAGTAAATGCCGGCGTGAATTACCTCGCTACTGCGCGCACTCACACCGGTGCCAATGGTGTCAGCGGCCTCGAGCAGCCAGACCTCGCGCCCGGCAAGGGCCAGACTGCGCGCCACCGCCAAGCCCACCACACCCGCGCCGATAACGACAGCGTCCACCGGCTCGGGGCTGGCCTTGGTTTTGGTGTTGGGCATGTGGGTCCTTGGAATTGCCGGTGCGCTAAGGCGCTAGTTGGGTTTGCAGTATGGCGCAGGTGCCACCACCGAAAAGCGCACCTATGATTTAGGCACAATGGACTGATTGCGCTGATTCACAAGGATTTTTACGTGTTCATTAACGTCAACCACGCCGATTTGTACGCTTATACCGGAGGCAAAGCCTTTGCGCCGGAGCGACCCACTGTCGTCTTTGTCCATGGCGCATTGCACGACCACAGCGTCTGGATTTTACAAAGCCGCTACTTTGCTCACCACGGCTACAACGTACTGGCCATCGACCTGCCCGGCCACTGCAAAAGCGCAGGTGACGCGCCCGAAACGGTGGAACAAGCCGCGCAAACCGTGATCGCCCTGCTCGATGCGCTGGGCGTGCAAGCGGCGGCGCTGGTAGGCCACAGCCTGGGCTCGCTGATCGCATTAGAGGCCGCCGCGCAGGCTCCCGAGCGCGTAAGCCACCTGGCCTTGGTGGGCACCGCCTTCCCAATGCGGGTATCGGCTGCGCTGCTGGAGGCGGCGGTGTCGACACCCCTGCGAGGCATTGACATGGTCAACACCTTTTCGCACTCCATGATGGCGCCCCCTCCGTCGACCCTGGGCCCAGGCACCTGGCTGCATGGGTCCGGTCGCGCCCTGATGCGCCGCGTGCTCGCCAGCAATACCGAGGTCAATGTGTTTTACCGCAGTTTCAAGGCCTGCGACAGCTACCAAGCCGGCGAACTGGCTATGGCAAAGGTGCAATGCCCCACCCTTTTTGTGCTGGGCGACAACGACCAGATGACGCCGCCCAAGGCGGCACAAAGCCTGGTCGCCCTGGCCCGCCAGGCAACGGTCTGCCACGTGGCGGCCGGCCACGTGCTCATGGAAGAGGCCCCCGAGCAGGTACTCCAAGCCTTGCGCACCTTGCTGGCCAAGGACAGCGCGCCCGCTGTCTGCTGAACCGATTTGATCCAGGCAACGCGTTCCGGCCGATTGGAACGACTCTCTTCTGAGAGCCATATTTGTGTTGACAGCAAATAGCCAGTTCACATGCTGATGTGTTGGGGTCTCGACCTGATGACATCACCAAACCATCACCGGGCGCGAGAACGAACTTTTTGTTTGGTTGCGGCGCACGGTCCCAGTAGCGCCCTGCTGACGTGGTAGAAAGCGGCACTTAGCTTTACAAGCGACACCACCATGACTTCTATCCTGTCCCTGCTCTTTGTGCTTGCCTACTTGGCGATTGCGCTGGAACATCCGCTCAAGGTCAACAAATCGGCCAGCGCCCTGATCGGCGCCGGGCTGCTGTGGACGGTGTATGCCTTGTCCCAGAGTGACGCCACGTTGGTCAATACGCAACTTGGCGAATCACTCATGGGCACCGCACAGATCGTATTTTTTCTGATTGCAGCCATGGCGATTGTCGAAGTGGTGGACGCGCATGACGGCTTTGAGGTGCTGACCGCACGCATCAAAACCACGCGCCTGTCCACCTTGATGTGGCTGGTAGGATTTTTTACCTTCTTTCTGAGTTCGATTTTGGACAACCTGACCACCACCATTGTGATGGTCTCGTTGATGAAGCGCTTGTTGGCCGAGCGCGAAGACCGACTGTCTTTTGCCGGCATCATTGTGATCGCCGCCAATGCGGGCGGCGCCTGGACGCCGATTGGCGACGTGACCACCACGATGCTCTGGATTGGCGGGCAAATCACCACGATGGCCATCATTGAGGGCGTGTTCCTGGCCTCTATGGTGAACTTGCTCGTGCCACTAACAATAGCCGGTTGGCTCATGGGCGCCCGAGCAGTCGTGGCGCCACAGCCCAGCACTGAAAAAAACACGCTGCCGACCACACCCCTGGAGCGGCTGGTGGTGCTGGTACTGGGTTTGGCGGTGTTGGTGCTGGTGCCCGTGTTCAAGTCGGTCACGCACTTGCCGCCGTTTTTAGGCATTTTGCTAGGCCTGGGCTTGTTATGGGCTGTCGCAGATCTGATGCACTGCCGCAAGGACGACGCGAATAAGCAGCACTTGACCTTGGTCAGCGCCCTGGCGCGCATTGACATGGGCTCCATCGTCTTCTTCGTCGGTATCTTGCTGGCGGTGGCGGTGCTGGAGCACAGCCACATTTTGGGCGCGCTGGCCCATTGGTTGGACGTAACCGTGGGGCGCCTGGACCTGATAGTGATAGTCATCGGGCTGGCCAGCGCAGTGGTGGACAACGTGCCTCTGGTGGCCGCGTCCATGGGCATGTATGACCTGGCAAAGTACCCCACCGATAGCTTTTTGTGGGAATTCATGGCCTATTGCGCAGGCACTGGTGGCTCCATTTTGATCATCGGCTCGGCGGCGGGGGTTGCGGCCATGGGTCTGGAGCGCATTGATTTCTTGTGGTACTTGCGCAAAGTCAGCGCGCTGGCGCTGGCAGGCTACCTGGCGGGCGCGCTGGTGTACCTGGCCCAGTATCACTGGCTGCACTGACTACGTGTTTCCCCTAGGCTCGCAGAGCCTGTCGGGGCCGTACTTTGCCCGATTTAGCGGTTACGCTCGCTTTGCTAGTACGCGAAGCATAAATAAAACACAGCCAACGATTGGAGACACGATGACTTTTCTTTTAACCCTGTCCAAAAGAATTGACGGAATCAGCGAATGGGTCGGTCGCTGGGTGGCCTGGCTGGTGCTCTTTGCCGTGCTGATCAGCTCAGGCAACGCGGTCATGCGAAAAGCCTTCAACATGAGTTCCAACGGCTTCCTGGAAATTCAGTGGTACCTGTTTGCCGCCGTGTTCCTGCTGGCTTCGGGTTACACCCTGATGCGCCAGGAGCACGTCAAGATTGACGTGATTTCCGGGCGCTTCTCTAAGCGCACCCAGATCTGGATTGACATCATCGGCATTTGTGTCTTTTTGCTGCCGTTCACCTACATGATTATCAAACTGGCCATGCCGCTGGTGATTAACGCCTACGTCACCCAAGAGGTGTCGTCCAATGCCGGCGGTCTGATCCGCTGGCCCGTGTTTGCGCTCTTGCCGGCGGGCATGTCTTTGCTTGCCCTGCAGGCGGTTTCTGAACTGATCAAACGTATCGCCTTTTTGCAAGGTTTGATACCGGACCCGAGCAAAAAGCAGGGCTCCAAGACGCCCGAACAAGAGTTCGCAGAATTTTTGCTGCAAAAAGAAGTGGCAGCCCGCGAAGCCGCCCAAATCGGAGCACAAAAATGATTGAATTTCTGAACGCCAATATGGCGCCCATCATGTTCGCGTCGCTGATCATCTTCCTGATGTTCGGCTACGCCGTGGCTTTTTCTCTGGCAGCTTGTGGCTTGTTCTTCGGCTTTGTGGCGGTCGAGCTGGGCATGATCCAGCCGGCATTTTTGCAAAGCTTGCCGCTGCGCATGTTTGGCATCATGCAAAACGACACGCTTCTGGCGATTCCGTTTTTCACCTTCATGGGCTTGATTTTGGAACGCTCAGGCATGGCCGAAGACCTGCTTGACACCATCGGCCAGCTGTTTGGTCCGATTCGCGGCGGCTTGGCCTATGCAGTCATTTTGGTGGGTGCCATGCTCGCAGCTACGACCGGCGTGGTAGCGGCGTCCGTCATTTCCATGGGTCTCATCTCCCTGCCCATCATGCTGCGCTACGGTTATGACCGGCGCGTGGCCGGCGGTGTCATTGCGGCCTCAGGCACGCTGGCGCAGATCATTCCACCCTCGCTGGTGCTCATCGTGCTGGCAGACCAGTTGGGCAAGAGCGTGGGTGATCTGTACAAGGGCGCCTTCATCCCTGGCTTTGTGCTCACCGGCCTGTACGTGGGTTACATACTGGTGCTGAGCTTTGTGCGCCCACAATGGGTTCCCGCCCTGCCGCCTGAGGCGCGCACCATCCGCGAGGCGGACGGAAGCTCGGGCTTGCGTTCACTCGCGCTGGTGGTGATTGGCGCGACCTTGTGCGCCATCGCGTTTGCCAAATGGCGGCCAGACGCCACGCCGCTCGATGAATTGATCGTCACATCTCTGTGCGTGGGCGTGGGCGTTGCCTTTGTGCTGGCCGTGCTCAACCGCATAACCGGTATGGGGCTGCTGTCCAACATGGCTGAGCGCGTCACCTTCGTGATGATTCCGCCACTGGCGCTGATTTTCTTGGTACTGGGCACGATTTTTCTGGGCATCGCCACACCCACCGAAGGCGGGGCCATGGGTGCCGTCGGCGCACTGGTTATGGCCTTGGCGCGGGGCCGTATTGACCTCAAGCTCATCCGCCAGGCCATGGACTCGACCATGAAGCTGTCCTGCTTTGTGCTCTTTATCTTGATTGGCGCCACCGTATTTAGCCTGGCCTTCCAAGGCGTGGACGGGCCCAAATGGGTGGAACATTTGCTCACAGGCCTGCCCGGCGGGCAACTCGGCTTTCTGATAGTGGTCAATATCTTGGTTTTTGTGCTGGCCTTCTTCTTGGACTTTTTTGAGCTGGCTTTCATCATCATCCCGCTCATAGGCCCGGTGGCCGAAAAGCTGGGTATTGACCTGGTGTGGTTTGGCGTACTGCTGGCGGTGAACATGCAGACATCGTTCATGCATCCGCCCTTTGGATTTGCGCTGTTTTACCTGCGCAGCGTGGCACCCCACGAGGACTACGTCGACAAAGTGACCAAGAAGCCGATCAAGAAAATTACCATCGAGCAGATTTATTGGGGCGCCGTTCCCTTTGTGATCATTCAGGTCTTTATGGTGGGCTTGATCATCGCTTTTCCGGGATTGGTCTCCAGCGGATTGACCAAAGAGCCGCTGATTGATGCCGCTACGGTTCTTCAGCAAATGGAGACTGACTCGCAGCAGAAATCGAAAGACAAGGATGCAGACGACAAGGCAAAAGCGGGCACCACTGAAGAAGCGCAAGATCCGATGAAGCGCATGCTCGAATCCATGAAAGACGACCAGGCCAAAAAACCCTGATGGCGGCAACGCCAACAGGTCAAGCTTTGCGACCTTGACCTGTTGACTGAAGCACCCACAAAAAAACCCGCCAAGGCGGGTTTTTTTGTGGGTCATAAAGGCTTTATCAGAGCTTTTGTGCTTGCATAAAGTCGTCCATGGACGCTTCGGCCAGGCTAAACCACAGATTGCTGTCCTTGCGGAAAGCAGCGTAGTCGGTGTAGATCTTCTTCCAGGCCGGATTGGTGTCATTGAGCTCGGAATACACGTCCATGGCGGCCTTGAACGAGGCGTTGAGCACATCCTTGGGGAATTTGTGCAGCTTGACGCCTTGGCCTAGTAGCGTTTTGAGTGCCGGCATATTGCGTGCATCGTATTTGGCTTGCATGTCGGTGTGGGCAAAGGACGATGCGCATTCAACAATGGCTTTATATTCCGAAGGCAGGCCGTCATAGGCCTTTTGGTTCACATACAAGGACAACTGTGGGCCCACTTCCCAAAATCCAGGATAGTAGTAGTTGGGCGCTACCTTGTTGAAGCCGAGCTTCAGGTCGTCATACGGTCCAACCCACTCGGCTGCATCGATCGTGCCTTTTTCCAGGGCCTGGTAAATCTCGCCACCAGGAATGTTCTGAGGCACCACGCCCAGGCGCTCGAGCACTTTGCCAGCAAAGCCGCCGCAACGGAACTTCAGTCCCTTAAGGTCGGCTACCGAACCAATTTCCTTGCGGAACCAGCCGCCCATCTGCACGCCCGTGTTACCCATGGGAAAGTTAACAATGCCTACTTTGGCGAAATGTTCACGAAGCAGCTTCATACCGTTGCCTTCGTACATCCAGGCTGTCATCTGGCGGCTGTTCAGGCCAAAAGGAATCGCGCAGTCCAGCGCATAGGTCGGGTCTTTGCCAAAAAAGTAGTAAGAAGCGGTATTGGCCATCTCGATGGTGCCGTTTGACACGCCGTCGAGTACGCCAAAGGCCGGCATCAGTTCGCCCGCTGCGTGGGTGCTGATGGTGAATTTGCCCCCGCTGAGCTCCCCCACTTTTTTAGCAAACACGTCGCACACGCCAAACAAGGTGTCGAGTGATTTGGGAAAGCTCGACGCGATGCGCCAGCGCAGGGTGCTTTGGGCATGGACTGCAGGCGCCATGCCAGCGGCCAAAACCCCGGCAATGCCTGCATTTTTAATGATTGAACGACGATCCATAGGAGTACTCCGTTAATAGTGAAACAATCCGCCTAAGCGCAACGCCTGGGTGAAGCCCATTTGAAGGCCAGCACGCCGATTGTAGAAACGCCAGTAGACCCCGCGCACGGGTGTTTTCCCTTGGAATCTGTGCTATCTCAGGGCTTGAAGCGGGCGCGGATGGACGCCTCGATGCCCGGCGCGTCCAGGCCATGCATGGACATCAGCTTGACCGGGTCGCCATGTTCGATGAATACATCGGGCAAACCGAGTTGCAACACAGGCACCGTTTGCTGCGCAGCCTGCAGGGCTTCGAGCACCGCGCTGCCTGCGCCGCCCATCAGGGCGCCGTCCTCTACCGTCACCAGAGCTGTATGCCTTTTGGCCACTTCGATGAGCAATTCAACGTCCAAGGGCTTAGCCCAGCGCATATTGACCACCGTGGCGTTGAGCGCCTGGGCAGCCACCAAGGCGGGCTGCAGCAAGGTGCCAAAGGCCAGAATGGCGATGCCCTCCCCTGTGCGACGCATCTCGCCCTTGCCAAAGAGCAATCCGTCCAGGCTGGCGCTGGTGGCCACGCCTGCGCCGCTGCCACGCGGGTAACGCACGGCCACCGGCTGGTTTTGGGCGAAGGCGGTGCTGAGCAACTGGCGGCACTCGTTCTCGTCGGCCGGGCAGGCAATGGCCATATTGGGAATGCAGCGCAAAAACGCGATGTCATAAGCCCCGGCGTGGGTGGCGCCATCCGCACCCACCAATCCAGCGCGGTCCAGCGCAAACACCACCGGCAGGTTCTGGATCGCCACGTCGTGGATGAGCTGGTCGTAGGCGCGCTGCAAAAAAGTGGAATAAATTGCCACCACGGGCTTGAGGCCCTGGGTGGCCAGGCCCGCGGCAAAGGTCACCGCGTGTTGTTCGGCAATGCCCACGTCGAAGTAGCGCTTGGGAAAGCGCGCTTCAAACTCCACCATGCCCGAGCCTTCGCGCATGGCCGGCGTAATGCCCACCAAACGCCCGTCGTGCTCGGCCATGTCGCACAGCCACTGGCCAAACACCTGGGTAAATGTGGTCTTGGGCGCGGTGGCGGGCTTTTGCAGGCCCACGGCCGGGTCAAACTTACCGGGGCCGTGGTAGGCCACCGGGTCGGCCTCGGCCTGGTCGTAGCCCTGGCCTTTTTTAGTCACCACGTGCAAAAACTGGGGGCCGGTGAGGTGACGAATGTTTTCCAGGGTCGGAATCAGCGAATCGAGGTCGTGGCCGTCGATCGGGCCGATGTAGTTGAAGCCAAATTGCTCGAACAAGGTCGCGGGAACCACCATGCCTTTGGCGTGCTCTTCGATGCGCTTGGCCAGCTCGAACAAGGTGGGCGCGCCCTTGAGCACGCTTTTGCCCATATTTTTGGCTTTGGCATAAAACTGCCCGCTCATGAGCTGGGCCAGGTAACGGTTGAGCGCACCCACCGGGGGGCTGATGCTCATTTCGTTGTCGTTGAGGATGACCAGCAGCTTGCAGTCTTGCACCCCGGCGTTGTTCAGCGCTTCAAACGCCATGCCGGCGGTGAGCGCACCATCGCCAATGACGGCGACCGAATAGCGGTCGTCGCCCTTGATCTTGGCTGCCATCGCCATCCCTAGGGCGGCGGAAATCGAGGTGCTGGAATGGGCCGTACCAAAGGTGTCGAACTCGCTCTCAGCGCGTTGCGGAAATCCGCTCAGGCCACCCAACTGGCGCAGCGTGGACATGCGCTCGCGCCGACCGGTCAAAATTTTGTGTGGGTAGGTCTGGTGGCCCACGTCCCACACCAAGCAGTCCGTGGGGGTGTTGAACACATAGTGCAAGGCAACCGTGAGTTCCACGGTACCAAGATTGGAGCTCAGGTGCCCTCCGGTTTTGGACACACTGTGCAGCACATAGGCTCGCACTTCGTCGGCTACGGTAGGCAAATCTGCGCGCGGCAGCCGGCGTAAATCCTGCGGGCTGTGGATGCCGGGCAGCAGGGGCGCGCGGGGGTGCGAGGAATGGGGCATGGGGAGTTCTGTCTGAGCGGGTGTTGTCAATGTAAACGTCACGGTGTCAGTGTAATTAAAAATTCACAGTGGGTGTCTCAATGGCTGCGATGCACCACCATGTCGGCCAGGCCCGCCAAGGCCGCCGTATTGGACAAGCCGCTGGCGTCCAGCGCCGCGTGGGCCTGGGCCAAGAGGTCTTGGGCGTAGCGCTGGCTGCGCTCCAGACCCATTAGAGACACATAGGTGGGCTTGTCGTGGTCGGCATCTTTGCCGGCGGTTTTACCCAGGGTGGCGGAATCCGCTGTCACGTCCAGCACATCGTCGACTACTTGGAAGGCCAGGCCCAGGGCTTGGCCGTAACTGGAGAGCGAGCGCAGCGCCTGATCGCTTGCCTGGCCACAGCCCGCGCCCAGCATTACGCTGGCTTGCAGGAGTGCGCCGGTTTTGAGCTGGTGCATACGGCGCAGCGCCTGCTCGTCGAGCGCCTGGCCCACGCTGGCCAGGTCAATTGCTTGGCCCCCGGCCATGCCGGTGCTACCGGCCGCACGGGCGAGCAAGGCGCACAAGCGCCCTTGCACCGCCAGAGGCACGCTGCCGTCGTCTGGCGTGAGCAGCTCAAACGCCAAAGCCTGCAAAGCGTCGCCTGCCAGCAAAGCCCCCGCTTCGCCAAACTGCACATGCACCGTGGGTTTGCCCCGGCGCAGCACGTCGTTGTCCATGCAGGGCATGTCGTCGTGCACCAAAGAATAGGCATGAATCAGCTCCACCGCGCAGGCTGCGCGCAGGGCCGCTGTCGGGTGACTTGGGGCCTCGGGCTGTGTTGCCGCCTCAAATGCCGCCAGGGCCAGCAGCGGGCGCAAACGCTTGCCACCGTCAAGCACGGCATAGCGCATGGCATGCACCAATCCCTGCGGCGCCCCCCAGCCCAGCGCAGGCACCGCGTCTGCCGTGACCCAGGCAGACAAAGCTGTTTCCACTGCCGCAAGCTGCGCGCGGCTCCATGCGTCCAGCGAAAAGGCGCCTTGCCGATTCACGCGCTTTTCCAGGGCTTGAGCACGCCCTTGTCCAGCAATTTGATCTGGTCTTCCACTGCCTGCAGCTTGTCGCGGCACAGCTGCAACAGGGCAGCACCCCGCTCGTAGCCGGCCAGCAGTTCGTCCAGCGGCAAATCGCCTGACTCCATTCGGGCGACCAGGGTTTCGAGCTCTTGCATGGCCGCCTCGTAATGGGCTGGCAGGGGTGCGCTATTGGGTACGGTGGTCGGGACAATGGCCTTGGGCATGGTGGGCGCTGCTTGGCTAGAAGGAGCTGGTGGTCAGATTGCCCAGATTTTATGCCAGCCAACCAGTGCGAACCCTGTCGGGGGCGGGGCTACAATCGCCCTCCTTCACTACCGGCTTCCCCTAGGGAATGACCGGGCTTTCTTTTTCTGGCGCCTTGGCGCATTCCCCCTGTGGGGAGTCTTTAGGTCAGGTTCAAATGTCTGATTTAAGTCTTCAACTGCAGCAGGCTTTAAGCCAACTACCAGTTTCGAGCTATTTTGATTCGGCGCTCTATGCGCAGGAGATGCAAAGCATTTTCAAAACCGGGCCGCGTTACGTCGGCCACTCGCTAAGCGTGCCCAAACAGGGCGACTTTTACGCCCTGCCCCAGGAACAAGGCGGCCGCGTGCTGGTACACAACGGCAGCGGCATCGAACTGGTGTCCAACGTGTGCCGCCACCGCCAGGCGCTCATTCTTCAAGGTCGCGGCTCCTTGCTTGACCCCCAGGGCGGCCCCGGCAACGCGGCGGGTAATGCCAGCGGCAACATCGTCTGCCCGCTGCACCGCTGGACCTACCAAGGAACTCAGATTGGTCCGGCGGCGGCGCCCGCGGGCAAGCTCATCGGTGCGCCGCACTTTGCGGTGGACCCCTGCCTGAACCTGAAAAACTACCCCCTGCAAGAGTGGAACGGCTTGCTGTTTGAAGGCGGCGCGGTAGACGTCGCCGCGCACATGGTCGGACTGGGCCCGCGCGCGGATCTGGACTTTGAAGGCTATGTGCTGGACCGGGTGGAAATGCACGAGTGCGACTACAACTGGAAAACCTTTATCGAGGTGTATCTGGAGGACTACCACGTGGGGCCCTTCCACCCCGGCCTGGGCAACTTTGTGACCTGTGACGATCTGCGCTGGGAGTTCAAGGAGCACTATTCAGTGCAAACCGTGGGCACGGCCAACCGCCTGGGCAAGGCCGATGCGCGGGGCGGCTCACCGGCCTATGAGCGCTGGCAAAGCGCCTTGCTGAAATACCGCAACGGCGTGCCGCCCAAGTTTGGCGCCATATGGCTCACCTACTACCCTCACACGATGGTGGAGTGGTACCCGCATGTGCTGACCGTGTCCACCCTGCACCCCATGGGTGTGGACAAGACCATGAACATGGTGGAGTTTTATTACCCCGAAGAAATTGCCGCCTTTGAGCGCGAATTTGTCGAAGCCCAACAAGCGGCCTACATGGAAACCTGCGTCGAAGACGATGAAATCGCCGAACGTATGGATGCCGGGCGCAAGGCGCTGCTGCAGCGCGGCGACAACGAAGTCGGCCCCTACCAAAGCCCCATGGAAGACGGCATGCAGCATTTCCACGAGTGGTACCGCGCCCGGATGGCCGATGCCGCCCTGGACGCCGCATGAGCGCGCGCGCGGGTTTGGGCAACAGCGCGCCCGCCCTGTGGATGGTGCTGGGCGCTTTTTTGTTTGCCACCATGGCCGTGGGCATCAAGACGGCGTCCACCAGCTTTGGCACCTTTGAGCTGATCTTTTACCGGGGCGTGGTCAGCGTTGTTTTCATGGCGCTAATGGTGCGTGCCCGGGGCGCGAGCCTGCGCACGCCGGTGCCCATGATGCACCTCACGCGCAGCGTGATTGGCGTGGTGTCGCTGGGCTCGTGGTTTTACGCGATAGCGCACCTGCCGCTGGCCACGGCCATGACGCTGAACTACATGAGCGGCGTTTGGGTAGCGGCCTTTATTTTGGGCGGTGCACTGCTTTACGGACAGGGCCAAGGCCAGGGCCCGCTCATGGGCACGGTGCTGCTGGGCTTTGCCGGGGTGGTGATGACGCTGCGCCCCACCATCGACCACGACCAGTTGTTTGCCGGGGTGGTCGGCTTGCTATCGGGCATAGGCGCAGCGCTGGCGTACATGCAGGTCACCGCGCTGGGCAAGGCGGGTGAGCCCGAAGAGCGCACCGTGTTTTACTTTGCGGTGGGCACCATGGTGCTGGGCGGCGCTGGCTTAGTGTTTGCGCCCGTTACGCCCTGGGAACAGGTGCGCTGGCAAGACGCGGCCTGGGTCGTGCCCATCGGCGTGCTGGCCTCGCTGGGCCAGTGGTGCATGACACGCGCCTACCGCAAGGGCGCCACGCTGGTGGTGGCCAGCATGCAGTATTCGGGCATTGTGTTTGCCAGCGGCTACAGCCTGCTTTTGTTTGGCGACCATATTGCGCCCATGGGCTGGGCTGGTATTGCGGTGATTGTGGTCAGCGGCATCTTGGCCACCGTGCTGCGCTCGCGCGCCATTCCCAACACCCCGGCTGAGGAACATTGAGCCCGGCCTGCCTTTCGTTTACGCCCCCGCTTTGTCCCACACCCCAAGCATCCAGGAGCACCTGCCATGTACACCACGCTGATTTCTGTTGCCCAACTCCAGGCCCTGCACGCCAGCGGCGCACCACTGCAAGTGTTTGACTGCAGCTTTGACTTGGCGCAGGCGCAAGCCGGTCAGGCCATGTTCGCCCAAAGCCATATTGCGGGCGCCGTATACGCCGATCTGAACACCGACCTGAGCGCCAAAGGCGATCCAGCAGTCACCGGCGCCCTGAGCGGGGGGCGCCACCCCCTTCCCGCGCGCGAAGCGTTTGCGCACTGGCTGGCGGCCACAGGGTTTGACAACGCCAAGCAAGCCGTGGTCTACGACCGCCAGGGCGCCAACTACTGCGGGCGCCTGTGGTGGATGCTGAAATGGCTGGGCCACGACGCGGTAGCGGTGCTCGACGGCGGCTTGCAGGCCTGGACGGCGCAAGGCGGCGCGTTGGCGTCTGGCGACCAAGCCGCGTCAGGCGCACCGGCAGGCTCCTTTGCCGTGTCCGCATCCAAAGTCGCCTTAGTGGATGCAAGCACGGTGCACAAGCAACTTGGGCGCCCCACGCAAACCATTGTGGACGCCCGCGCCACGCCACGCTTCAAAGGCGAGGTGGAGCCGCTGGATCCGGTGGCGGGCCATATCCCCGGCGCGCTAAACCGCCCTTTTGGCCTGAACCTGACGCCAGAGGGCTTTTTCAAACCCGAAGTCGTGTTGCGTGCTGAGCTGGACGCGCTGCTGGGCGCGCGTCCGGCGTCTAGCGTGGTGCACCACTGCGGCAGCGGCGTGAGCGCCATTCCCAATGTACTGGCCATGGAAATTGCGGGCCTGAGTGGCAGCGCGCTGTTTGCCGGCAGCTGGAGCGAGTGGTGCAGCGACCCGTCGCGGCCGGTTGCCATCGGCTAGTCGGCTTACGGCGGGGCCGTTGCACCCGGATTTACGCCCCACCCTCGCCCTCGGCGGGTAGAGTTTTGCCCACTCTCTCCCCCAACCCCTTGCCCGGCGGGCGAGAAAGGGGGGCCGAAGTCCACATTTGGTTTTTTTGCGTCGGCTAGCCTTCTACTGACGGGGCGCCCGGCCGCGCGCGGGACATACGGCTGCCGGCGAGCAATTCACAGAAGTGGCCAGTGGTGCCCCAGCCGGGGCGACGAAATCAAATGTGGCTGTTGGCTCCCCCTTTCTACCCCGCTGGGGTGGAAAGGGGGTTGGGGGGATAGGGGGGAAGCACCCAGCGGAGCCTTGGCTGAGGCAAAAAAAACAAAATATGGCTGTGGCTGTGGCGGCGCAGGCACACCAATCAAGCCGGATTCGACCCAGTAAGGCGGTGGCGCAGGCGCACCAACAGGTGCTCAAAGTCATCCACAAAGGTAAACACCGCTGGCACCACCAGCAAACTCAGCAGCGTGGACGTGATCAGCCCGCCAATCACCGCAATCGCCATGGGTGAGCGAAAGCTCGGGTCAGCGCCCCAGCCCAGCGCCAGCGGCATCATGCCCGCGCCCATGGCAATGGTGGTCATCACAATCGGGCGGCTGCGCTTGTGGCACGCATCCACGAGCGCCTCAAAGCGCTCCATGCCCGCCTGGCGCGCAAGAACAGCATAGTCCACCAGCAAAATCGAGTTTTTGGTGACGATGCCCATGAGCATGATCAGGCCAATCATGGTCGGCATGGACAGCGCCCGACCGGTGAGCAGCAAGAGCACGAAAGCCCCGCCAATGCTCAGCGGCAGCGCCGCCAAAATCGTGACTGGCTGCAAAAAGTCCTTGAACAACAGCACCAGCACACCATAAATACAGAGCACGCCAATGCCCATGGCAATGCCAAAACTGGCAAACAGCGCCTGCATCTCCTGCGCGTCGCCCAGTTCGGCAATCGACACCGCAGGCGGCAGATTTTTGAGGCTTGGCAAAGCGCGCGCCTCGGTGTTCACCTCGCCCAGGGTGCGCTGGCCCAATTCCACATCAAGGGTGACGTTGCGGTTGCGGTTGAGGCGGTCAATCTGCGCCGGGCCGCTCTCCATGCTGAGCGTCACCACGCTGCCAAGCATGACCGGGCCGTTTTTGCCAGGCACGGTCAGGCGCTCGAGCGCTGCCAGGTCGGCACGCACGGCGTCGGGTAGCTTTACGCGGATGGGCACCTGGCGCTGCGAGAGGTTGAGCTTGGACAGCGCCGTGTCGTAGTCGCCTGCGGTGGCCACGCGCACCGTCTCACCAATACTGGCTGCGGTGACGCCGGCGTCTGCGGCCAGGCGCATGTCCGGGCGCACGATGATCTCTGGGCGCACCAGCGAGGCGCTAGAGCTCACATTGCCGATGCCCTTGAGCGTGCGCAGCTCGCGCTCCACCGTTTGCGCTGTTTGCAGCAAGGCCAGTGGGTCTTCGCTTTTGAGCACCAACTGCATTTTGGTGCCGCTGTCAGGCGGCCCCACGTTAAAGCGTGCCCCGGCAATTTCGGCCATGCGAACCCGAACGAGCGCGTCGACGCCAATCATGGACTCCGCGCGGGTCGTGCGCGGCACAGTCGTCACCGTCAACACCGCGCGGCGTGCTTCGGCTGCAGCACCCGGGGCAAAAGCGTCGCCGCTGGATCCCCCGCCAATCGAACTGAACACACCCACCACCTGGGGCAACTCCATGATGGACTGGCGTACCTGTTCGGCGATCTCTGCGGTTTGCGCTAGCGTGCTGCCGGGGGGCAACTCCATCGTTACCTGGGTTTGGTCACGGTCAGCAGGCGGCACAAAGCCTGTGGGCAGCAGCGGCACCAAGGCGATAGAGCCGACAAAAAACAGCGCTGCGCCCAAGGCGGTCCACCAACGGTGGCGCAGGCACCAGCGCATAGTTCGCATGTAAGCGGCCATGATCCAGCCATCCGGCGGCTCGGTGGTTTGCACTTGACCGCGGGCGTTGAGGGGAGAACGCAAGATGTAAGCCGCCATCATGGGCGTGAGCAGCCGCGCCACCATCAGTGAGGCCACAATTGCCAGCACCGCCGTCCAGCCAAACTGCTTGAAAAACAGGCCTGGCACGCCTCCCATAAAGGCGGTCGGCAAAAATACCGCTACCAGCGCGAAAGTGGTGGCAATCACCGCCATGCCGATCTCGTCGGCCGCCTCCATGGACGCCTGAAACGGCGTTTTGCCCATGCGCAGGTGACGGGTAATGTTCTCGATCTCCACAATCGCGTCGTCCACCAGCACACCCACCACCAAAGCCAAGGACAGCAGCGTCACCGTGTTGAGCGTGTAACCAAAGTACTTCAGCCCCAAGAAGGTGGGAATCACCGACAGGGGCAAGGCCGCAGCGGCCACCAGCGTGGCGCGCCAGTCGCGCAAAAACCACCACACTACCAACACCGCTAGCAACGCGCCCTCGTAGAGCAGCTCCATGGAGCCCTGAAAGTTTTCCTGCACTGGGCGGGCGTTGTCAATCACCGCCTTGAGCACGATGTTGGGATGCTCAAGCTGCAGCGCGTCCACCACGGCGCGGGCGCCACGCGCCACGTCAATCTCGCTGGCGCCCTTGGTGCGAAACACCTCAAAGCCCACTACCGCCACGCCGTCCATGGTGGCCAGGGCGCGGGGTTCGCCCACGGTGTCCGTGACTTGCGCCACGTCGCCCAAGCGGATGTGCCGGCCATCGGCCAGCGGCAAATCAAGGTCCGCCAGCGCGGCTGCCGACTGCACCGTGGCAATGGTGCGCACCGACTGCTCGGCGCCGCTCACATCGCCCCGCCCGCCGGGCGACTCTTGCTGCACCAGGCGCAGGCGGCGCGACACGTCAATAGCTGCCACCTGCAAGGCCGCCATGCGCGCGGGAATGAGTTCCGCCCGCACTTCGCGGCTTACGCCGCCCAGGCGCTTGACCGCGCCCACGCCTGGTACTGTGCGCAAGCGTTTGGCCACCGTGTTGTCCACAAACCAACTCACGGCCTCTTCGTCTAACTGCGTTTTGCCCGGCTCTTGTGCGGCCTGCGCCGTAAAGGCCAGCACCACGCGCCCGGCGGTAGAAGCTTTGGTGACCGACGGATCGCGCACTTCGCTGGGCAGGTCGGCGCGCACGCCAGAGACGGCGTCACGGACATCGTTGACGGCCTCGTTGATCGGCTTTTCCAGCACAAACTCCACCGTGACGGTGGCGCTGCCGTCGAGCACCTTGGTATAGATGTTTTTCACCCCAGGCAAGGTGGCCACCGCGTCCTCGATCTTGCGGGCCACCTCGGTCTCCAACTGTGCTGGTGCTGCGCCGGGCAAGCTGGCACTGACAGTGACGATGGGCAGCTCAATGTCCGGGAAGTCTTGCACCACGCTGCCGCGAAACGCCAGCAACCCTGCCAGCGACAGCAGGACAAACAGCATGATGGCCGGAATCGGGTTCTTAATCGAAAGCGAGGAAAAGTTCACACCTGCTCCTTAAGGCGCGTGCGCAGCGCTAGCAGCCGCTCCCGCCTTGGCCGGTAGCGCAGCGGCCTTCGGCAGATCCGCCACGGTCTTGACCGTGTCGCCGTCGTTCAGAAAACCAGCGCCACTGGCCACGACGAGCGCACCCTTGCTCAGGCCATCAAGCACTTCCACCAGACCGCCATCGAGCCGGCGCCCAGTACTGATTTTGATCTGCGCCACCCGCCCGTCTGGCTGCACCACAAAGCAGTAGCTAAATCCGTCGCGCACCACGACTGCGGGCTGCGGAATCGTCAGCCCGTCGGAATTGCCCAGCACAAAGCTTCCCTGCGCATACATGCCGGGCTTGAATCCTTGCGCAAGCGGCGCCCGGGCTGGCGCCACGGACGCCAGTAAATCCACATACACCAGCCCGAGGCGGGTCTGGGGATCTACCGTGGGCGCCACCATGCGCACCCGCCCCTGCGCCTGGGCGCCCCCGGGAGCGATCACCACCACTGATGTGCCCACGGGCACCCGGCCCAGTTCGGCCGATGTCAACTCGGCACGCCACTCCAGGCGGCCTTGGCGAAGCATGCGAAACATGTCGCTGCCCGCACCCACCACTGCACCCAGGGCTGCACTGCGCTGGGTGATGGTGCCACTGTCGGGGGCCAGCACCTGGGTGTGTTTAAGGCGCAGCAGTTGGGCCTCCAGCGCGGCCTTGGCTGACTCCCCGCGGGCCTTGGCGGTTTGTTCGGCGGTCAGCAGCTGGGCGATTTGCTGGGCGCTCAGCGCCCCCGTGTTTTGCAGACTGCGGGCACGCTCGGCGTTGGCCAGGGCGTCTGCGCTATTGGCTTGGGCTTCCGCCAATTGGGCGCGCGCCAAGGCCACATCGGCCTGCACGCCGTCGGACGCCAGGCTCGCCAGCAACTGGCCGCGCTGCACCGTGTCGCCCACGTTAGCGTGCAGCTCTTGCACCCGCACGCCGCCAATTTCGGAGCCCACGCTGGCCTCCTGCCAGGCCAGCACATTGCCGTTGGCCGACAAGACAGTGGGAATGCGGCGCACCATGGCCTGCACCGTGTTCACGGTCAGTGCGGGCTTGACGGCAGCTCCCGCTGAAGGCTTGGGGTCCGCGGCAAACGACTTGCCCGCCAGCATGCCTGAGCCTACAAGCCAGGCGCCAAAGGACAGCAGGCCCAGCACCAGGCGGGGCTTGGTCAATATGGTCAACACATTCATGGGAGCAGCTTTCAAGTTCATGCAGCAGATATTCATTGGATTCTTAGCAAATCAGGGGGCAGATGCGAGCGGCGCGCCTTCAGGCTCCCAGCCGCCACCAGCGGCACGGTACAGGCTGACCCACGCGCGTTGGCGCTCGAGTTGGAGCCCCTCGAGCGCCAACTCGGCGGCCAAGACGTAGCGTCGGGCCTCTTCGAGCTCCATCAGGCTGGCCATGCCTTGTTGGTAGCGCTGGCTACTGGAATCCAGCGCCTGGGTGTAGCCCTTGAGCGCCAGCGTGGCGTCAGCTCGGCGGGACTGGGCGCTTTGCAAGGCCACCAGCGCGTCTTCTACCTCGCGCACCGCCGCGCGCACCTTGGCGCGGTAGGCCACCACGCTTTGGGCGTAGTTGGCCTGCGCTGCGTCCACATTGGCCCAGCGCAGCCCAGCGTCAAACAGCGGCAGGCTCAGGGCCAGCGGGCCAAAAGACCAAGTGCTCATGTCGTTGTCGGCCCCAGCGCTGCTGTAGCGCAAGGCGCCTATCGAACCGCTCAAGGTCAGGCGCGGCCAGCGCTGGGCTTGGGCGCTGCCCACGGCGGCACTGGCCACCAGCACGTCGCGTTCGGCGGCAAACACGTCGGGGCGCTGGCTGATGGTATGCGCCGGCACTTGGGCCACGGCAAAGCCGGGCAGATCTGGCGCGGGTACGGGCTTGGTGTCCAGGCGCTGGCGCAGTAGTGGCTCTTCCAGCGCGGTCAAGGCAACCAGAGTTTTAACGCCCAAGTCGCAGTCCGCGTTTTGCTGCGTCAGTCGGCGGCGGCTGTCGGCTGCGCTGGCTTGGGCCAAGGCCAGGTCGCCGCTGCGGGCCAGGCCTGCACCCAGCAATAGAGCCGTCAGGCGCTCAGTCTCTTGGCGTGAGGCAGCGTCGCGCATTGCAATGTCCGCCTGGCGGCGGCAGGCGCGCAGGCCAAAGTAACTGTTGGCCACCTCGGCGGCCACTGCCACGCGGGCATCGTGCCACTGGGCCTGGCCGGCTTGCACCTGGGCATCTGCGGCGTCTTTGACCACCCGGTTGGCGCCGACCACATCAATCTCCCAAGACGCCTGCGCGCCAATGGCTGTGCTGGTCGCTGCTGGCGTGGCCGGCTGGGTCTGGCCCCGGCTGGTGGCGAGGCTACCGTCCACACGCGGCAGCAGTGCGCTGCGGGCAGCGGCCTGGCTGGCGCGCGCCGATTGCAGGCGCGCACCGGCCTTGGCCACGTTGGCGCTGGCGTCTTGCGCGGCGTCGAGCAAATCGAGCAAAAGCGGGTCGCCTTGCGCTTGCCACCAGCCACGCAGGCTGCTGAGCTGCCCCTGGTGCGGCAGCGGCGCCTGCCACTGCGGACTCAGCTGCACGGCCACGGTCTTGGGCGGCAGGCCAAGCGCGCAACCCGAAAGCCAGAGCGCGCCCAGTGCCAGCCAGGTCCAACGCGGTGTTTGACCAAGGCCGGCCATTACGCACGAAAAGATACGTTTCATAAATTCAAACAATGCGGCAAAGCGCGGCGACGAATCAAGGTTGAGAAAAGCGGCTGAAAAAACCGACTGCTAATGCGGGTGGGCAAAACTGCTGACCAGGGTCACCAGGCCAATGCCCACAAGCAGCCAGGCGATCTGCGCGGCGGTCTGGAGCGCACCCAGGCGCTTTTGCAACTGCGGAATCAAATCGGCCAAGGCCACGTACATAAAGCTGCTCGAGGCCACCACCAAAAAGTAGGGCAAATGGTCGGTGAGTTGCTCCACCAGCCAAAAGCCCAGCACGCCGCCCAAGGCCGTGACCGAACCGGCCAGCGACACCTTGATCAGCGCCGCCTTGCGGTCCGTGGTGCCAGAGCGCAAGACCATCAGGTCGCCCATGTGGTGCGGCACCTCGTGCGCCAGCACTGCCAGCGCCGCAATAACGCCCAGCCGCATGTCGGCCATAAAGGCCGCAGCGATCATCACGCCGTCGCCAAAGCAATGCACGCTGTCGCCCGCCAGTACCGCCCAGCCGCCGCCGGTGTGAGAGTGGCCGTGGTCGTGCGCACCGCCATGGGTCTGGGCTTCTTCGGTCTGGTGAGCGCCATGCTCATGCCCGTGGTGCCAGAGTTCGGCCTTGTCCAGCAAAAAGAAAAACACAAGGCCAATGAGCAGCGTCATGAACAGGTGGTCTGGGCCAATATCGCTCTCAAAGGCCTCGGGCAAGAGGTGCATGAAGGCGGTGGCCAGCAAAGCACCGGCCGCCAAACTCAGCATGTGTTGTGTGTAACGCGCCAGGACGCCAAAACTCAAAGCGGCAGCAAGCCACACGCTTCCCACGCCGGCAAACAGCGTGCCGATCAAAATAGCAAACAGAACCATCAAAAACCTTTGTGCTACAGAAAAACCGCGCTCACACGCCGTGCTGCTTAAGCCACTGCGTCAGGCGCTGCCAGCCGTCCTGAGCCGCTTCCTTGCGGTAGGACGGGCGGTAGTCGGCATGGAAAGCGTGGGGCGTGTCAGGGTACACCACGAACTGCGAGGCTTTGGCGGGAGCCGGAGCACCGGTCAGCGCCGCCTGCATGGCGTCCACCGTGGCCTGCGGGATGCCGGTGTCCGCGCCACCGTACAGGCCCAGCACCGGCGCGTGCAACTTGGCCACAAGGTCCACAGGATGCTGCGGCGTGAGCGGCGTGCTTTGGCCAACCAGGCGGCCGTACCAGGCGATACCGGCTTTGATCTTGGGCTGGTGCGCCGTATAAAGCCACACAATGCGCCCGCCCCAGCAAAAGCCGGTAATGGCCAGACGCGCGGTGTCGCCACCGTTGCGAGCCGCCCAGGCCACGGTTGCGTCCAGGTCGGCGATCGCTTGGGCATCGGGCACTTTGGACACCACTTCGGCCATCAGCTTGCCCATGTCGGCGTACTGGGTGGCGTCGCCCTGGCGCGCCATCAGGTCCGGCGCAATGGCCATATAGCCCAGGCGCGCTAAGCGGCGCGTCACGTCAGCAATATGCTCATGCAGGCCAAAAATTTCGGGCACCACCAGCACTACCGGCGCATTTTTGGCATCCAAGGGGCTTGCGCGGTAGGCGGGCATGGCGTAGCCGCCCGCCTCAATCTTCACCGGGCCGGCGAGCAAGCCATCACTGGATGTGACGACCAGGGTTTGGGCCGTAACAGGCAGCACTGCGGCGGCAAAACCGGCGCCGGCTGCGACTTTGAGGGCGGTACGGCGGCTGGGTTGGGCGTCGCTGGGGCGGGCGTCCAACAGGGCATGGGCGTCTTGCATGGTGTCTTGGTTCATCGTGGGTTATCCCGGCAGTTGAAAAGCACTCCCGTAGCGCGCGCGCAGGCGGTGCAATTTTCGTGGTGGTTGGTGCTGACACATCTTGGCCAGCGCGGAGATTGTGCCGCAGCACTATGGGTGCTGGCGCTCCAAGGTCAATGCGCCTGGTCCCAGTTGGGGCCCACGCCCATTTCGGCCAACAGAGGCACCTCAAGCGTGGCGACTTCGGCCATCAGGCGCGGAATCTCAACTTTGAGCCATTGCACCTCGGCCTGGGGCACCTCAAACACTAGTTCGTCATGCACTTGCATGATCATCTTGGTGGCGCGGTGTTCGGTGTCAAGCACCTGCTGCACCTTCACCATGCTCAGCTTAATCAGGTCTGCCGCCGTTCCCTGCATGGGCGCATTAATCGCCGCGCGCTCGGCCCCGGCGCGGCGCTGACCATTGGGTGAATTGATTTCGGGCAGGTACAAGCGCCGACCAAACACGGTTTCTACATAGCCGCGCGCCTTGGCCTGGGCGCGGGTGTCGTCCATATAGCGCTTAACGCCTGAAAAACGCGCAAAGTAGCGCTCGATGTAGTTCTTGGCTGCGGTGTTGTCTATCCCTAAGTTGCGCGCCAGGCCGTAGGCGCTCATGCCGTAGATCAGGCCGAAGTTGATGACCTTGGCGTAGCGCCGCTGCTCGTTGCTGACCTGGTCTACCGCCACGCCAAAGACTTCGGCGGCGGTGGCGCGGTGCACGTCCAGGCCTTGTTGGAAGGCGTGTAAAAGAGCTTCGTCGCCACTGATATGCGCCATGATGCGCAGCTCAATCTGACTGTAATCGGCGCTGGCAATCACGCTGCCTGCGGGCGCCACAAAGGCCTCACGCACACGCCGCCCCTCGGGCGTGCGGATGGGGATGTTCTGCAAATTGGGGTCGTTGCTCGACAAGCGCCCGGTCACCGCCACGGCCTGGGCGTAGTGCGTGTGCACCCGACCCGTGCGCGGGTGGGCCAGTTGGGCCAGCTTGTCGGTGTAGGTTCCCTTGAGCTTTGCCAAGCCCCGGTGCTCCAAAATTTTGGCGGGCAAGGGGAAGTCTTCGGCCAGCTTTTCCAGCACCTCTTCGTCAGTGCTAGGCGCGCCGGTAGCGGTTTTCTTGACCACTGGCAGACCAAGTTTGGTAAAGAATATTTCGCCAATCTGCTTAGGGCTGCTCAAATTAAAGGGCTGACCGGCCAGGGCGTGGGCCTCGGTTTCCAGCTCCAAAATGCGCGCGCCCAAAGTCTGGCTTTGCGCCGCCAGCGTGGGCGCGTCTATGAGCACTCCGTTGCGTTCAATGCGGTAAAGCGCCTCGCTGCTAACGATTTCAAGCTCGTAGACAAAGCGCAGCTTCGCATTGGCGGCAAGCTGTGGCCAGAGCAGCTGGTGCACTTCTAGCGTCATGTCGGCGTCTTCGCAGGCGTATTGCGAGGCACGGGCAATGTCGACCTGGTCAAAGCAGATTTGGCTGGCGCCCTTGCCGCACAGGTCCTCGAAACTCAGGCCGCTGCGCCCGAGGTGGCGCTCAGCCAGGCTGGCCAGGCCGTGGGGCTTATGCACTTCGAGCACATAGCTTTGCAGCATGGTGTCGTGGGCGTAGCCCTGCACTTCAATGCCATGGTTGGCAAACACGTGGCGGTCGTATTTGACGTGCTGGCCCAGCTTGTGGTGCAGCGCGTCTTGCAGCCAGGGTTTGAGGCGCGACAGCACTTCATCGCGCGGCAGCTGCTCGGGCGCGCCGGGGTAGCGGTGCGCCAGCGGAATGTAGGCGGCATCGCCTGCGAGCACGCTCAGGCTGATGCCCACGATTTCGGCGCGCATCTCGTCGATCGACGTGGTCTCGGTGTCCACTGCCACCAGGTCGGCGGCTTGTACTACACAGAGCCAACGCTCCAGCGCGTCCCAAGTCAGCACGGTTTCGTAATGGGTGGCGCGCACTGGCGTGTCGTCGCCGAACAGACTGCTTTGGCCTGCGGCATCGACGCTGGCGTCTGGCAGGTCCGTGATTTTGGCGGCAAGAGGCGCTCGCGACGCCGCACCGTCCGAGAACAAGTCCGGTTCGCCAGAGGCGCTGCTGCGCGGTCCCGCTTTGACCATTTGGGCCGCCGCCGCACGGGCAAGCCCCTTGAATCCAACACGCTCATAAAAGTCGTGCAGGCCGGCAGTTTCCTCAGGGCGGGCGCGCAGTTCGTCAAACACTGGCAGGCCCGGGAGCCAGTCGCGCAGGTCGCAGTCAGTCTTGATGGTCAGCAGCTGGCGCCCGGTGGGCAGCCATTCCAGCGCTTTGCGCAGGTTTTCGCCCACCACGCCTTTGATGTTTTCGGCGTTGGCCACCACCGATTCCAAATTACCGTATTCCTGCAGCCACTTGACCGCCGTCTTGGGGCCCACCTTGGACACGCCGGGCACGTTGTCCACCGTGTCGCCCACCAGGGTCTGGTAGTCGAGCATCAGGTGCGCGGGCACGCCAAATTCTTCAAGCACGCCAGCCATGTCACGGCGCTTGCCGTTCATAGTGTCGATGATGGTGATGCGCTCGTTGACGAGTTGCGCCAGGTCTTTGTCCCCGCTGCTCACAATGACTTCCATGCCCTGGGCTGCGGCCAGCACGGCCAGTGTGCCAATCACGTCGTCGGCTTCCACGCCGGGCACGTCGAGCACCCGCATGCCCAAAAGATGCACCACCTCATGAATGGGCGCAATTTGCAGGCGCAAGTCGTCGGGCATAGGGGCGCGCTGAGCTTTGTACTCGGGGTAGATGGCATCGCGAAAGGTCGGGCCCTTGGCGTCAAAAATGCAAGCCACATAGGCCGCCGGAACCTCTTTTTTTAGCGCCTGCATCATGTTGACCATGCCGCGCACCGCCCCCGTAGGGCTGCTGCTGGAGTCTCCGGGGATGGCGCGCAAATCGGGCATGGCATGAAAGGCACGGTACAAATAGCTTGATCCGTCGATCAGCAAGAGGGTGTTGGGGGCTTGGTGCATGGAAGCATTTTGCCTTTGCCAGCAGGCGGCTTGCGCCCTGCCAGCGCGCCGGATGCGCGCTCTACAATCCCAGCTGGCCTTTTGGTGCTGGACAAACCCGGCACTTGAGTCGTATTGGCGTCCACATACACGGGTTGGGTTCATGGCGGTTTACACGGAAGTTTCGTTCACGCAGGCCAGCGCCCTGTTTGAAAGCCTGGGTCTGGAGCGGCTCACCAGCTTGCAAGGCTGCTCGGGCGGCATTGAAAACACCAACTACTTTGCCCACACCGAGGGCCAAAGCTACGTGCTGACCCTGTTTGAGCGCCTGACTGCCGAACAACTCCCTTATTACCTGCGCCTGATGGCGCACCTGGCGGCCCACGGTGTGGCCGTGCCCAACCCGGCGCCCGATGCCTTTGGCGAAGTGGTGCATTCGCTGTGCGGCAAACCCGCTGCCGTCGTCAACATGCTGGCGGGCAAAAGCGAACTCGCGCCCAGCGCCGCGCATTGCGCGCAGGTGGGTGCCACGCTGGCGCGCATGCACCTGGTGGGCCGCAGCTTTGCCCTGCGCCAGGACAATTTGCGCGCCCTGCCCTGGTGGAACGAAACCGTACCCGTGGTGCTGCCCACGCTGGAGAGTGCGCAAGCCACGCTGCTGCAGTCCGAGTTGGCCTACCAAAACCATATTGCCACGCTGGCGCACTACGCAGCGCTGCCACGCGGCCCCATCCACGCTGACCTGTTCCGCGACAACGTGATGTTTCTACCTGACGCCGACGCAAGTGGCGCGCCCGTGCTCAGCGGATTTTTTGACTTTTACTTTGCCGGCAACGACGCCTGGGTGTTTGACATCGCCGTCTGCCTGAATGACTGGTGCGTGAACGTGGACAGTGGCGCGGCCATTCATGAACGCGCCCAGGCCTTTTTGGCCGCCTACGCCAGCGTGCGCCCGCTCGAAGCGGCAGAACGCAAGCTGCTACCCGCCATGCTGCGCGCCGCCGCCCTGCGCTTTTGGCTCTCTCGGCTATGGGATTGGTATTTGCCACGCGAAGCCAGCATGCTCAAGCCCCACGACCCGACCCGGTTTGAGCGCGTGCTGCGCCAACGCATTGCCCATCCCCAGGCCACCGGCCTGGAGCACACGGACCTCGAGACCATCGCATGAAACTCAACATCCTTCCGGCCCGACAGGGCGTCCTGTGGGTCCAACTGGGCGTGAAGACATTTTTGCGCCAACCGCTGGCGCTCACAGGCCTGTTTTTTATTTTCATGCTGATGATGTCGATGCTCAGCATGGTGCCGGTCTTGGGCAATGCGCTGGCGCTGGCGCTGCTGCCGGGCGCCACGCTGGGCCTGATGGCGGCCACGCAAGAGGCGGCCAAGGGCAAATTTCCCATGCCCACGGTTTTGCTCAGTGGCTTTCGGGCCGGGCAAAAGGAACTGCGGTCTATGGTGGTGCTGGGCGTCTTGTACGCCGCCGGGTTTTTGCTGGTGCTGGCGTGCTCCGCCCTGATGGACGGCGGCAAGTTTGCCAAGCTGTACCTGGTAGGCGGCAGTGTGGGCGCCGATGTGCTGCAAGACGGCAGTTTCGAGTCCGCCGCCCTGCTGGCCATGGTCTTGTATTTGCCACTTTCATTGCTGTTTTGGCACGCCCCGGCGCTGGTGCACTGGCACGGAATTTCGCCGGTAAAAAGCCTCTTTTTCAGCATCGTCGCCTGCTCGCGTAACTTTGGTGCTTTTTTGGTTTACAGCCTGGTCTGGATGGCCCTCTTTATTCTGGTGGGCACCGCTATTGCGCTGGTGGCGAGTTTTTCGGGCAGCGAAGAACTGGTCGCGGCTGTGCTGTTTCCTTGCGCGTTGGTGATGGCTGCGATGTTTTTCACTTCGATTTACTTTACGTTTGCCGACAGCTTTGACACCGGCACGGACGTGCTGGCCTAGTCGCCCAGCTTGAATCGGGTCAATTCACCGGCCTGTCACGGCGCAGTCACAAAGCGCTTCTAATCTTGGTGGCTCGAATGCCTTCGCGCTCGCAAATGCGGCTTATCACCACCCTCTCCATGTCCCTATTTCACTTCAAACGCTGCGGCGCCATGCGATACGCATTGAGCGCAGCTGCATTGGCTCTGATTACCACCCTATCCTTGGGTGCGTTTGCCCAATCAATACCCGCAGCAATAGCATCCGGAGCTTCGCCGCCCGAGGCGCTTCGCCTGCAAGACTTCTTTCAAATGCCCGTGGGCCCCAAAGGCTTGGTGATTAGCGAGCGCCTGCGCAAAGCCCAGGGCAGCCAAGTGCGAATCACCGGCTATGTGGTGCAGCAAGAAGTGGCCACGCTGGGGCAGTTTTTGCTCACACCGCGCCCGGTGCTGATGAGCCAGCACGCTGACGGCGAAGCCGACGATCTGCCCCCAGCCACCGTTTTTGTGCGCCTAGACGTATTGCAACAAGAATGGGCCGTGGCCCACGCCCGTGGCTTGGTGGAAGTGACTGGCACGCTGGAAGTGGGCCGCCAAGAAGAGCGTGATGGCCGCGTTTCGTGGTTTCGGCTGCAGCTCGCGCCTGAGGCCATTCGCGGCATGAACCGCTTTGAGGTCACCCAGTACCTGCACAGCCTGCAACACACGCACTAACGCCCCCCCCGGCGGCCAAACCTCCCCCCATTTTTCTCTTTGAATCTTTTTATTGATCGGATAACGCCATGCAATTTCCCGCCCTGTCCCCGCTTAGCGCTTTGGCCCTGTGCGCCCTGGCCTTTAGCGCCCACGCCGCACCCAGCGTCACGCGCCTGACACCGCCGAGTGAGCTTTTCGCTAGCGGCCAAGCCGCGCCGGTGATTGCCCGCTTTTTGCCCGGCCAGCGCTTTGACCTGCAAGCTACGCTGCGCCCCGACGACGCGGGCAAAAGCATCAGCAGCGCCCGATTTGCCATTGACGGCAAGGCCGTCAATGGCAATGTGGCGCTCAAAGTCTGCGAGGCCGCCTGCCTCAAAGGCGTGCCCGCCAACGCCACGCTGGCCAGCGTACGCGCTGTCAGCGTAGACAAGCCCGGCGTGCACCAGTTGACGGTGACCGCCACCCAGAGCGACGGCCAGACGGTGACTGCTACCGGAAATTTTGAGATCGTGCCGCTGGTACCCGGCGGCCAAAAGATCAAAAACATCATCATTTTGCTGGGCGACGGCATGGGTGCGGCGCAGCGCACCGCAGCTCGCATCGTGGCTGGGGGTTATGCCCAAGGCAAATCCATCGCGCCACTGGCCATGGATACATTTCCAGTGACGGGCATGGTCAAAACCGCCTCGCTCAATTCGGTGGTCACCGACTCGGCGCCTGGCATGACCGCCTATGTCTCGGGCAACAAAAACAACAACAATGAAGAAGGCGTGTTCCCCGACGACAGCACCGACCCCTTTGACAATCCGCGTATCGAATACCTGAGCGAATACCTGCACCGCACTCAGGGCAAGGCACTGGGCCTGGTGACCACAGCCGACGTGTTTGACGCCACCCCGGCGGGCAACGCGGTGCACACCAGCAGCCGCGGCGCGGGCACCGGCATCGTGGACCAGTTTCTGGACGATCGCCACCTCACGGGCCTGACCGTGCTGATGGGCGGCGGACGCAAATGGTTCATGCCTTCGACCACGCCCGGATCGGCGCGTGGCGACCGCAGCGACTATGCGTTTTCTGCCACCGACGCGCACACGGCTGACATCGTCAAAGGCTGGGGCGCGTCCGCGGGCGCGCTCGACAAGGACCGCGACCTGCTGGGTGATTTTCAGCGTGCTGGTTTTCAATATGCCAGCGACAAGTCCAGCATGGACGCCATCGACGGCGACAAGACCGAGCGTTTGCTCGGCCTGTTTGCCCACTCCAATATGAACGTGGCGCTGGACAAGATCGACGGCCGACGCAACAAGGCGCGTGGCATCACTGGCCGCGTGGTGGACGACTATGGCTTTCCTGACCAGCCCATGCTCGATGAGATGACCGCCAAGGCCTTGCGCGTGCTCGACCGCCAGAAAAAAGGCTTTGTGCTGATGGTCGAAGGCGCCTCGATCGACAAGCAAGCCCACGCCATGGACACCGAGCGCTGGATGCTCGACACCCTCGAATTTGACCGCGCTATTGCGCTGGCCCAGGCTTATGCCGCGCAGCACAAGGACACGTTGGTGATTGTGACCGCCGACCATGAATGCGCCGGTGTAGCACTGATTGGTGGCTCCAAGGTGAGCGACACACGCCTGCAAACGCTGGTGCGCGAAGGCGGCGGCACCGCCATGCGCGACGCTGTGGTGGGCATCTATGAGCAAGCGGGTTTTCCCAAATACCGCATGGCCGCTGACGGCTACCCAGACACAGTAGATATCGACAACCGCCTGCTGGTGGGCTACGGCGCCAACAGCGACCGCATGGAAGATTTCCGCACCAACGAGCGCCCCCTGCAAGACGGACAACAGCCCTTTGTCAAGAAAGAACCCTTGTCCGCTTACCCCGCAGGCCCCATGGCACGTGACCTTGAGGGCAAATACATGGTCACCGGCCAAGTGCCCGGCGACAGCGCAGCCCACACCGCCACTGACATCCCGCTGTCAGCGTTTGGCCCCGGCGCCTATTCGTTTACCGGGGTGATTGACAACACCGACGTGTTCTTCAAGCTGGCGCAGGCGGCCGTTCGGGGCGTGGTGCTGCCGGCGGGCTTGGTGGGGTTGGCGCGTAAATAGTAGAGCCGTGGCACGGAGGATCGGGGATGCGTATGGGCCAGTCAAGCTCGATTACCCTGCGCAACAACGTGTGGACCGCGTTAGGTCTGGGATTCACCGGAGCGGACGCCATGTTGGTTGACTGATCAAGGATTGAAGCGCTCAAAAAATTGAGCGGACGAGAGTATTTCGACTCCCTTGTAGGTTTTCACATCCTTCGAATCCGGGTCGCCTGAAATGAGGATAGTTGCACCTGAATCGATGGCAAGCCCAACGAACTTGTCGTCGGTCTTGTCTCGACTGATCGCCACCGGGGACGATATTTCAAAGCGCTGGATTGATTGCGCAATCTGAACCAGATGTCGTAAACAGCCTAATTCACCGAAGTAGCGATCAAATTTGGGCCTGGCAATGCGGGTTTCCAGTTCATGCCAAGTATCCTGATTCTGGGCGATCACGAAATGCTCTATGGCTAACGCCAGGACTTGAGCGGTCTTGGATTGTGGGAGCAAGCCCGCGCTAATAAAGACGTTGGTGTCTTTAACGATGAATACAGGCTCAGTCTCCATTGAGCATGCGCATGACATCGTCTTCAGTCAAGCCTTCGTCGGCCGCTTGATTGCTCATTTTCCCGAGGTGCAAGCGCATCGCCTCCCCCGCACCTTTCCCATGAAGCGGGTAGTTTTCACTGATCAGCGCGGCGACATGCAAGGGAATGGTCTGGGTGGATGCCTTGTAGTCCTCGTACGATTGGACGACAGCCACGGGGCGGCCTCTGCGGGTGACCGCGATTGGCTGACGCTGGGATGCGTCAATGAGCATGCCAAATTGGTTTTGGGCAGCAAGAGAGGTCATAGTGAGCATATTGATCGCCTCGGTGATTACGTGTTACGGCCACAACAGCTATTTCAGCAATTTCGTCAAGCCGGTGATCCAGTGAACGGATCTCCCCTCGCTAGGACGCTTTAAGCGCCGGAGTCGCGCCAGGGTACATTGCGACGCAGATGGGGCACGCGAACGCGAAGATGCTCCATGGGATCAATTCCCGCTGGATTATGGGTGCCGACACGGGGGGTCAGGGGGCCGCGATGGAAGCAGCTATGAGGGGTGCGGGAGAAGACCCGGAAAAACCATTTGTACCCAAAACGTACCCAAAAATCGTAAGTCGTTGATTTGCAGGGGAAAAATTGGTAGGCGCAATTGGACTCGAACCAACGACCCCCACCATGTCAAGGTGGTGCTCTAACCAGCTGAGCTATGCGCCTGAAATTCAGCTGTGCAGTATAGCAGCACATAACCTGCGTTTGATCGGCCACTTTTGCAGGCCTTGAAGAAAACGCAGCGCAAGACGCCGTGCGCGGCCGCGCTTCTTCAGGGAGCCGCCAGGAGGGTGCGACATAATTGCCCTCACGGCGTAGCGGCACACAGGACGCGCCAGGCAGAATTTTTTTCAACCCCAAAGAGTCGGAGCATTCCATGGAAATCGCAGGAAAAGTATTTATCGTCACCGGTGGCGCATCGGGCTTGGGAGAAGGCACGGCGCGCATGCTCAGCGCCAACGGCGGCATCGTGGTCATTGCCGACATGCAGGCCGAAAAGGGCGAAGCAATTGCGGCTGAGATTGGTGGCGCCTTTGTGAAATGCGACGTGAGCAACGAAGCCGATGGCCAGGCCGTGGTGGCCAAGGCTGTCTCTATGGGCAAACTGATGGGATTGGTCAACTGCGCGGGCATTGCTCCCGCAGAAAAGACCGTGGGCAAACACGGCGCGCACAGCCTGGGCGTGTTTACCAAGTGCATTACCGTCAACTTGGTGGGCAGCTTCAACATGATCCGCCTGGCCGCTGACGCCATGTGCAAGAACGAACCCGAAGCCACCGGCGAGCGTGGCGTGATGATTTCTACCGCGTCCGTGGCCGCTTACGACGGCCAGATTGGCCAGGCCGCGTACAGCGCATCTAAGGGCGGCATTGTGGGCATGACGCTGCCAATCGCCCGCGATCTGGCGCGCAACGGCATACGCAACATGACGATTGCACCCGGTATTTTTGGTACGCCCATGATGTTTGGCATGCCGAAAGAAGTGCAAGATTCACTGGCCGCAAGCGTGCCCTTCCCTTCGCGACTGGGCACGCCGCAGGATTACGCCAAGCTGGCCCAGCATATTTTTGAGAACGACATGCTCAACGGAGAAGTGATTCGCCTCGACGGCGCCATTCGCCTGGCACCGCGCTAAATCGCCCAGCCCTTAGGGGCTAAAAAGGCCGCGTCACCTGAGGGTGAACGCGGCCTTTTTTGTGGGCGCTCAAGTTCGCGCTCAGGCCTTAGGCGGCAAAGCCGTCGTCTGCGGCGATTACGGCGCCATTGATAAAGTGGCTTTGGTCCGAACACAGCATGACCAAAAGCGCGTCCAAGTCCTGCGGGTGGCCGATGCGTTTGCGCGGCAGCATTTGCACCAGCTTTTTGCCGCCTTCGGTTTCCCAATGGGCGTGGTTGATTTCGGTGTCGATATAGCCGGGGCAGATGGCGTTGACGTTGATGCCGAATTTTCCCCATTCCACCGCCATGGCTTTTGTCATGTGGATGACGGCGGCCTTGCTCATGCAATACACGCCGATTTGCGGCAGCACACGCAGGCCGGCCATGGACGCGATGTTCACGATGCGTCCGCCAGTAAAGCCGCCAGGCGCCGTGCCTTTGGCTCGCGCCAGCATGCGTTTGCCCACCTCTTGCGCTACAAAAAACGCGCCTTTGGTATTGGTGCCAAACACGTAGTCAAAGTCTTCAGGCGCCACGTCTTGCAGGCGCTGGGTGGTGCTCACGCCAGAGTTATTGACCAGAATGTCGATGGAGCCGACCTCGGTCTCAGCGCGCGCCACGGCGGCTTTGATGGAGTCGTGGTCGGTCACATCGAGTTCGACCGTGTGGGCGCTGCCGCCCTCGCCCTCAATTTCGGCGCGCAAGGCCTTGAGCTTGTCCTGTCGGCGACTGGCCAGTACCACCGCTGCACCGGCGCGCGCCAGGGTCTTGGCAAACTGGGCACCCAGGCCGCTACTGGCGCCGGTGACAAAGGCGACGCGCCCGGAGAGGTCGATTTCATAGGCCATGGCTTGGTTCTTTCAAAAAAAGTAAAAGCAGCTAGATGGATCGCGCGCCTGCGTGAAAGAATAAAATCAAAATTACCATGCCAAGCGACGCTGGGGCTCAGCCCCACTGCCGCACAGCCCAGGGCGCGCCGAGTTCGTATTCATTATCCAGCGAGACCTTCATGACAAACCAAGAATTACTAGCCCAGTTCGGCCCCCGTGAGTCGATGGAATACGACGTGGTCGTCGTAGGCGGCGGCCCCGGCGGCTTGGCTACCGCCATCCGCGTCAAGCAACTCGCCGCTGAAAAGGGCAAAGACGTGTCCGTGGTGGTGCTCGAAAAAGGCTCCGAGCCGGGCGCGCACATCTTGTCCGGCGCCATCATGGACCCCAAGGCGCTGACCGAGCTGATTCCCGATTGGAAAGCCCTGGGCGCACCGCTGAATCAGCCCGTGACCGACGATGCCTATGTGTTTTTGGGCGAAAAATCGGGATTTCGTGTGCCTAACATGGTCTTGCCTCCGTTTGCCGATAACCACGGCAATTACATCGTCAGCCTGGGCACTGTTACCAAATGGCTGGCCGAGCAGGCCGAAGCGCTGGGCGTAGAGATTTTTCCCGGCTTTACTGGCGCTGAAATCTTGTACACCGCCGACGGAGCGGTCAAAGGCGTGGCCACCGGCAATATGGGCATTGGCAAAGACGGCGTTCCGATGGACAGCTTTCAGCTGGGGATGGAACTGCTGGGCAAGTACACCGTGTTTGCTGAAGGCGCGCGCGGCCACCTGGGCAAGCAGCTGATTGCCAAATACCAATTAGACGCCGGGCGCGACCCGCAAAGCTTTGGCATCGGCATCAAAGAGCTGTGGGAGATTGACCCCAGCCGCCACCAGCCCGGCTTTGTGATGCACACCGCCGGCTGGCCCATGGCATCCGACACGTATGGCGGTGCCTTTTTGTACCACCTCGAAGGCAACAAGATCGCACTCGGTTTCGTTACCGGTCTGGGCTACACCAACCCGTATTTGAGCCCGTTTGAAGAGCTACAACGTTGGAAAACCCACCCCAACGTGCGCTATTACTTCGAAAACGCGAAGGGCGAAGTCACCGCCAAGCGCTTGTCGTATGGCGCGCGCGCCATCAACGCCAGCGGCCTGAATTCGCTGCCCAAAACCGTTTTTCCGGGCGGAGCCCTCGTGGGCTGCAATGCAGGCTACCTGAACGTGGGCCGTATCAAGGGCAGCCACGCCGCGATCAAAACCGGCATGCTGGCCGGCGAAGCTGCTTATGAAGCCGTGGTGGCTGGTCGCCAGCACGACGAACTGGCCGCTTACCCCGAGGCGTTTGAGCGGAGCTGGTTGCACACCGAGCTCAACAAAGACCGCAACTTCAAAAACTGGTTCAAGCACGGCCTCACCGTCGCCACCATCATGAACGGCTTTGAGCAATTTGTGTTGCGAGGCCACATTCCCTGGACGCTGCGCCGCGACAAGGCTGACCACCAATACCTCAAGCCAGCCGCCCTGTGCAAACCGATTGACTACCCTAAGCCCGACGGCAAACTCACCTTTGACCGCCTGAGCAGCGTTTTCATCAGCAACACCAACCATGAAGAGCAGCAGCCCGCGCACCTGACGCTCAAAGACGCGTCGGTGCCGGTGAACATCAACTTGGCCAAATATGCAGGGCCCGAGGCGCGCTACTGCCCGGCCGGCGTGTATGAATACGTAAAGAATGACGACAACAGCGACCGCCTGCAAATCAACGCCCAAAACTGCGTGCACTGCAAAACCTGCGACATCAAGGACCCGACGCAAAACATCGTCTGGGTTACGCCCGAAGGCGGCGGCGGCCCCAACTACGCCGGAATGTGATTGCCATGAAGAAATACAGCGAAGAACACGTCTGGATTGCCCGCGACGACAACGCGGCGCCCTTAGGAGCCGTGGGCACCGTGGGCATCACCGTGCACGCCCAGGAAGTGCTGGGCGACGTGGTGTTTGTCGAGCTGCCCGCCATTGGCGCGGTGTTTGCCGCAGGCGAAAAAGCGGGGCTGGTCGAATCGGTCAAGGCCGCAGCCGACGTGATCACGCCGGTGGGCGGCACCGTGACCGAGGTGAACGAGGCCTTGCGCTCAGACCCCAGCCTGGCCAACACCGACCCCTTGGGCGAAGGCTGGTTCTTCAAGCTGCAGATGGGCCAAGCCACCGAACTCGACGCGCTGATGGACGAACACACGTACGCAGGTTTTGCCAACTGATCCCGCAGCGCAACGCCCCGAGGCTGCTTCGCGCATGAGCGCCTCAGGCACCGAGCCACGCGCGCCCTTGCGGGTGCTCAGCGTCATCCCGCCAATGACGCAGCTCAACACGCCCTACCCGTCCACCGCCTACCTCACCGGTTTTTTGCGCGCCCAGGGTGAGGACGCGGTCCAGGCCGATCTGGCGCTGGCCTTGGTGCTGGCGCTTTTCACACCGAAGGGCTTGGCGCGGGTGCGGGTACAAGCCCTGGCCCAGCCAGAAGCGCAGCGCAGCGCCAGCGTGCATGGTTTTTTGGACAACTTTGACCAGTACCACGCCAGCATCGCGCCCACGATTGCCTTTTTGCAGGGCCGCGACTCCACACTCAGCCACCGTATCGCCGGGCGCGGATTTTTGCCCGAGGGGCCGCGCTTTGCGGCGCTGGATGTGTATGGCGACGCCGAAGCCGCCGACCCGCTGGCCTGGGCCTTTGGCGCACTCGGCCAGCAAGACCGCGCCCGCCACCTGGCCACGCTCTACCTGAACGACCTGGCCGACGTGCTGCGCGACGCCATCGACAAACGCTTTGAATTTGTGCGTTACGCCGAAAGCCTGGCAGGCAGCCAGGCCAGCTTTGAGCCACTGGCCAGCGCTTTAGCAGCCGCCCCCAATTTGATCGACGATGTGCTGCGCGACCTGACCTTGGCCACGATAGCGCAGCACCAGCCGCAGCTGGTGCTCTTGTCCGTGCCCTTTCCGGGCGCGGTTTACGCGGCGCTGCGCATTGCGCAAACCATCAAGGCACATTTCCCGCAGGTCCGAATCGCCCTGGGCGGCGGCTACGTCAACACCGAGCTGCGCGAAATGACAGAGCCGCGCGTGTTTGACTATGTGGACTTTGTCACCCTGGACGCTGGCGAGCGCCCGCTCTTAGCGCTGCTGGAGCACCTGCGCGGCAAACGCTCAGCGAGCCGCCTGGTGCGCACTTTTTTGCGCGATGCGGCCAATGGGCAAGTGAAATACCTGAATTGGGCCGAGCCCGATGTGCCTTTCGAAGACGTGGGCACGCCCACCTGGGACGGGCTGGCGCTGGACAAATACCTGTCCTTGCTCGACATGCTCAACCCCATGCACCGCCTGTGGAGCGACGGTCGCTGGAACAAGCTCACCGTGGCCCAAGGCTGCTACTGGAAAAAGTGCAGTTTTTGCGATGTGAGCCTGGACTACATCTCGCGCTACGAGACCGCATCGGCGGCCACGCTGGTGGACCGCATTGAGGCCATCGTTGCTGAGACCGGGCAAACAGGCTTTCATTTTGTGGACGAGGCCGCGCCCCCAAAAATGCTCAAAGCCCTGGCGCAAGAGCTTTTGCGTCGCAAGGTGCAAATTTCCTGGTGGGGCAATATCCGCTTTGAGAAAACCTTTACGCCCGAGCTGGCCGAACTGCTGGCCCAAAGCGGCTGCATCGCCATGTCCGGCGGCCTGGAAGTGGCCTCGGACCGATTGCTGGATTTGATGAAAAAAGGCGTCTCTGTGGCCCAGGTGGCACGGGTGACTAAAGGGTTTTCAGACGCCGGTATCTTGGTGCACGCCTACCTGATGTACGGCTTTCCCAGCCAAACCGTGCAAGACACAGTAGACGCGCTCGAATATGTGCGCCAGTTGTTTGAAGCCGGTTGCATCCAAAGCGGTTTCTTCCACCGCTTCACTTGCACCGTGCATTCACCTGTGGGGAAAGACCCGGCGGCCTACGGCATTACCTTGGACTCCTTGCCCGCGGTGAGCTTTGCCAAGAATGACATTGGCTTTCACGACCCCAGCGGCGTGGACCACGACCTGCTGGGCCGGGGCCTGAAAAAAGCAATCTACAACTTCATGCACGGCCTGGCGCTGGAAAACGATGTGCGCAGCTGGTTTGATATGCCCAAAGGCGCGTGCCCCAAATCCAAGGTAGGACGCAAGCGTATCGCCCAGGCTTTGACGGAAACAATGGCTTAAAAAGCACCATTCAGGTCCCGCGCAACGCCACCCGCCGTCGCCTGAATGCCCACCCCAGTCCGATCGTCAAAGCCAGAGCGGCCAAAATCCAGGGCGAAAAGCCGCGCAACTTGGGCAGCAAATAGTGGTATGCCGCGTAACGCAGGGCTGCGCGCTGCAGGTCAAAGCCCTCGGGGATAGGCAGCACATTGTTGTTCTTGGCGTAGTCGGCGTAATCGGCTTGCATGGTTTGGAACAGCGCGGGCAAGGCCTCCCGCAGATCCTGGGCCTCGCCGGGGTCGCGCACCATGTCGTACAGGTGCCAAGATCCGTCACCCACGGGCGCAATATTGCGCACCAGCTTGTAATCCCCCTTGTACAGCGCTGCGCTGCCTGCCAGCTCATATCCCACAGGCTCGTCGGCGCGGTAAATGCGCGCAGCGCTGTCATTGAGCAGCGGCACCATGCTCCTGCCATCGATGCTGACCACGGATTTGCCTTGGTAAGAGCCGCCGTGGGCGGGGATGCCCGCGAGTTCGAGCAGGGTGGGGACGACATCTTTGACTGTCGTCAGCGCTCCAGAGAAGCGATCGCCCCGCGCCCCGGCAGCGCCCGAGATGATCAAAGGAACACGCAAGCCGCCTTCGCTGGCAAAGTATTTGTAGCCGCTCCAAGGCGCAGCTGCCGCACTGGCCCAGCGTGGCCCATTGGCAGAAAAGCTGCCTTTTTCGCCCAATGACGGGCCGTCTGTGGCGTAGTTGGCCTGCACCCACAGCTTGGACACCGCAATGTCAAAGGGGTCCGCCGGGTCGGGGCCGTTGTCTGACAGAAACACAAAAATCGTGTTGTCATATTGGCCGGTTTTCTTGAGGTGGCTGATCAGACGCCCGATATGGAAGTCGGCCGCTGCAGCCATTCCAGCGTACACCTCCATGCGCCGCGACTGCAGGCTGCGCTGGTCGGCGTTCAGCTTGCTCCAGTCCATGCCCCGCTGCATTTGGGCCATGGCCGCGCCTTGCGGGAACAGGCCCAGGCGTACCACGCTGTCGTGGCGCGCTTGGCGCAGTGCGTCCCAACCCGCGTCGTACTTACCCCGGTAAGGGTCGATAAATTCTTTGGGTGCCTGGATGGGAATATGGTTGGCCTGAAAGCCGATGTAGGTAAAAAACGGTTTGCCGTCTTTGTCTGCCTGGATGTAATCGATGGCTTTATCGACAAAAAACTTCGACGAGTAATAGTCCTTGGGCAAGACGGCTTCTTTGCCATTTTCAAACCAGTAGGCCTTGTCGTACAACATCATGTAGGTGCGGTTTTCCCAGTTGTCGGAACCGCTGTCGGCTTGAATGAATGACCGTTCAAAGCCCCGGCGCTGGGGCAATTTGTCCGGCGTCTTTCCCAGGTGCCACTTGCCGGTGATGTAGGTGTGGTAGCCCTGGTCTTTGAGCAGGGTGGCCAGAGTTACTGCCTGGTCGCTCAACACCCCTTCGTATCCCGGCTTGCCGTCGTGCTCTGCGGGCATGGACTCTGGCATATTGCCCACGCCTACGCGGTGGTGGTCTGCGCCTGTGAGCAGCGATGCGCGGGTGGGAGAACAGGTGGCTGCAACGTGGAAGTTGGTGAAGGTCACGCCGCGCTTGGCCAAACTGTTGAGGTTGGGTGTGGCAATTTCGCCGCCCAGGACGCCGATATCGCTAAAGCCCCAGTCATCGGCTACCAGCACCACGATATTGGGTTGGGCCGCAAACACTTGGGCGCACAAGGCAATTTGTGCCACGGCAAAGGAGAGTGGTTTCATCCACAAAAGTTTTGATTTCATCGGCACCGAGCAAGAGCCCGCCCCTGCGGCGAGCAACCGCGTGCATTATGTGCATTTAAGAAATGCGAAATTCCCATCAAATTACATTGGTGACAGCCACGTTTTTGCGATCCGGAGCTGGGTCCTAGAATGAATTTTTGCTTTCACACAAGGCCCCTGCCCATGCACGCTCCATTTGTCACGCGCCACGACGCCCAGGGCCTGGCCACCTTGACCCTGAACCGCCCCGACAAACTCAACGCGCTGTCGCCCGACAGCTTTGTGGCATTGCGCGCCCACTTGGACGCGATTGCCGCCGACGACACCATCCGCTGCGTGCAGCTGCAGGGCGCTGGGCGCTCGTTTTGCGCGGGGCACGATCTGTCGACCATTAGCGCCAATATGGACGAGGCCTTTGCCGCCGAGACGATTGACGCCTTGGCGCGACTGCCCCAGCCTACGATTGCCCGCATCCACGGCCACTGCTTTACTGGTGGGCTCGAACTCGCCCTGGGCTGCGACATCCTGATGGCGGGTGAGTCGGCCAAGCTGGGTGACACCCATGGTCAGTGGGGTTTGGTGCCGGTGTGGGGCATGTCGGTGCGCCTGCCCCAACGCGTGGGACGCGCCATGGCCAAAGAACTCATGTTCACCAGCCGGCGCATCACCGCGGGCCAGGCGCTGGACATAGGCCTGGTGGACCACTGCCTGCCCGACGCTGAACTCGACGCGGCCATTGCTGCGCTGGTGGCCGAGATATTGGCCAACTCGGCGGGCACCAACCGCATCGTCAAGGCGCTTGTGGCTGCCACCGACGAACGAACGCACGAAGCAGCGCTGAAGTTTGAGCGCACTTTGCCTTTCGGCCTGCCAGCGGACATGGCGCTGCGCATGGCTCGGGTTCTGTAAGACGTGCTTTGACGCTAGGCAATGCGCGGCCCCGCTGTTGGGGCCTTGGCTGCGCAGCGTGGGTTGCCTTGCGGCGAACGCGAACAAGACGAATAAAGCGATGGGAACACCCCAAAAAACGGTATGTCCATTGCTGCTGACGCTTTAAATACGCAGCAAGCCGGTCGGTTTGAAAGCGGCCAATTGGGTTAGAGTTTGCGCCGCGCGCCGCTTTTTTCGAGTGCGCCACCCATTAGTCAAAAAAATATGATCCAAATATCCGACTCCGCCCGCCCCCATGTCCATTTGATCGACCACCCGCTGGTGCAGCACAAGCTCACGCTGATGCGCAAAAAAGACGCCAGTACCAACAGCTTTCGTCGCCTGCTGGGGGAACTCAGCAGCCTGATGGCCTATGAGGTAACGCGCGACATGGCCACACACGAGGTGGAAATCGAAACTCCGCTAGAAAAAATGCTGGCTAAGCAAATTGACGGCAAGAAACTGGTGTTTGTGTCCATATTGCGTGCCGGCAACGGCATTTTGGACGGCGTGCTTCAGGTGGTTCCCGGCGCGCGCGTGGGCCATATTGGTCTGTACCGCGACCCGGCTACGCTGCAGGCGGTTGAGTATTACTTCAAGATGCCCAAGGACATGCAGGAGCGCGACATCGTCGTGGTTGACCCGATGCTCGCTACGGGCAACTCGGCGGCGGCGGCGATTACCCGGCTCAAGGAATGCAAGCCCAAATCGATCAAGTTTCTGTGCCTGCTGACCGTGCCCCAGGGCATCAACACGCTGCATGCGGCGCACCCCGACGTTGAAATTTTCACTGCCGCCATTGACCGCGAACTCAACGACCATGGCTACATCCTGCCCGGCCTGGGAGACGCGGGCGACCGCATTTTCGGTACGCAGTAAGCCGCATGGGGGGCAGCGTAGCGTTTGATGACTTTGGCACGGGCTACGCCTCGTTTTCTTACCTGAAGGAAATACGCGCCGACCTGCTTAACATCTACGGCTGCTTTGCCGTTGACATGAATGCCCATCCTGCCCAGGCCGGTACGCAGGCCATGGTCTGAGCGCCTAGCGCCGGCGCGCTAAACGGACACCCTCTAATTCACCCACGCTGCGCAGTACCCGGCCCAAGCGTCCGGAGTCCGCCACTTCCACCGTAAAAGTCATCCAGGCCATGCCACGCAGCGACTGGGTTTGAACCCCGATCACGTTCATTTTTTCTTTGGTGAACACCTCGGAGATATCGCGCAGCAGGCCCTGGCGGTCCACCGCCTCAATGGCCACGTCCACCGGGTAGACGCTGGCGCCCTTGTCCGCGCCACTGTCGCCCCACTGCACCTCAATTACCCGCTCGCCGCTGCGGGTCACCATATTGCGCAAGTTGGAACAATCCGCCCGGTGGATGCTCACGCCCTTGCCGCGCGTAACAAAGCCACTGATCGCATCGGGTGGCGCCGGTTTACAGCACTTGGCAAGCTGCGTGAGCAGCGAATCAACCCCCACTACCAGCACGCCGCCCTTACCCGAACTGGGCGCCTGGCGCGGCTTCTTGATCGCCACAAAATCGTCGTCCGCTGCCACCGGCTCGGGCGGGCGCAGCAAAATTTCGATGTTGCGCAGCGAAAATTCGTCTTTGCCCACCACCTCGAACAGGTCCTCTGCGGCGTTAAAGCCCAGTTGGGCGGCCAAGTCGTCGAGCTTGACGGCCGTTTTGCCCTCGCGCTGCAGCAGTTTTTCCACCGCCTCGCGCCCTTTAGCCACCGTCTCGCCGATGGCCAGAGCGTTAAACCAGGCGCGTACTTTGGCGCGTGCGCGCGGGCTAACCAAAAAGCCCAACTCGGGGTTGAGCCAGTCGCGCGAGGGGCCGCCCTCCTTGACCGTGGTGATTTCCACCGTTTGGCCGTTTTTCAGGGCCGTGTGCAGCGGCACCATGGCGCCATCCACCCGCGCGCCCCGGCAGCGGTGGCCCAAAGTGGTGTGCACACTGTAGGCAAAGTCCACGGGCGTGGCGCCCTGGGGCAACTCCACAATCGCCGCATCGGGCGTGAGCACGTAAATGCGGTCGTCAAACACCGGTGGGGCCTCGGCTGCCGCGCCCGGCGCGGGGGGCGCAGCCCGGTGCGCCGGGCCGCTGGATAACTCTCGCTCCCAAGCCAGCAACTGGCGCAGCACCGCAATCTTGGCGTCGTAGGCGCCACTTGCCGACACCCCAGCGTAGCCCTTGGTGCCCGCCTCTTTGTAGGCCCAGTGCGCGGCCACGCCATGCTCGGAATGCTGGTGCATGGCTTGGGTGCGGATTTGCACCTCAATGGGCTGGCCCAAGGCGTCGCGCACCACGGTGTGCAGCGACTGGTAGCCATTGCCCTTGGGCTTGGCGATGTAGTCATCAAACTCTTGCGCCATAGGCGCAAACTGGCTGTGCACCCAGGCCAAGGCCGCGTAACACTGCTCGACGCTGGGCACGATCACGCGCAGTGCGCGGATGTCAAACACCTGGGCAAAGTCCAGTGACTTGCCTCGCATTTTCTTGACAATGCTGTAGATGTGCTTGGGTCGGCCCTGCACTTGCGCATCCAGACCCTGGGCGCGTAAGTCGTGCTCGAGTTGCTGGCGCACTTTTTCGACCGCCGTCTCGCGCTCGGTGCGCTTTTGGTCTAGCCACTGGGCCACCTGGCGGTAGGTCTCGGGCTCGAGAAAGCGAAAGGCCAGGTCTTCAAGTTCCCACTTCACTTCCCAGATGCCCAGGCGGTTGGCCAGGGGCGCAAACACCTGCAAGGACTCAGCGGCCAGGCCCAGCGGCAGCGGCAGCTTGGTTGCAGCGAAGTGGCGCAGGGTTTGCAAGCGCGAGGCCAGGCGCAGCATCACCACCCGCAAGTCGCGCGAAAACGCCAGCAGCATCTTGCGCACGCTCTCGGTTTGCGCTGCGGCGGTTTGCGCCATGGGGGCGGCCTGGGCGTTGCGGCTGGACGAGTTGTGGGCGATGCGCGCCATGCGTTGCAGACGCACCAGCTTGGTGGTTTCTATGGCCAGGTCGGCAAAGCTGTCTCCAAAGGCTTTGGCAATGACCTCGTGCGGTTTGTTTAGGTGTTCGCAGGCGTAGACCAGGTAGCTGGCGGCCTGCATGGCCTGCGAGCCGCCAATGGACGCCAGGATAGCGGCCACCGCGTCGGCATGGGCGAGGATGTTTTCGCCGGTATCGAGCAGCGCGCCTGACAGCAAAGGCTCGGCAAAAGCGCGCGCGCGAACCAACGCGTCGGCCTGCGCCGGCAGGCTGTCGGCGGTGGCTGCAGCCAGGGCCGTTGGGCCGTGGCCGGGAACGTCGTAGCCGTGGCGTTTCATGGGCCGCGCCAGGGTCAGGATCGTGGCCCAGGGGCAAACAAAAACTCCACCACCGCATCGGTCTGGTCGCGGGCCACCAGCGTGGGCGCGTGACCCACCCCGACAAATTCGACCAGTCGCGCCTTGGGGCCGCGCTGCGTCATTTGCAAGGCCGTGGCGCTCGACAACAAATCCGAGTCGGCGCCGCGCACCAGCAAGGTCTGGGCGGTGATGGCGTCATAAGCCTGCCACATCAGCGCCTCGCCCTGGGCGGCGGCCTCTGGCGTCATCTGGCCAAAAGGCAGCGCAATAGCTGGGTCGTAATGCAGGGCATACGCGGCCTCGGGCAAGGCGCCTTGCACCGCTTGTACCGCGCCGATCACCCGCTTGAGCATGGGTTTGGACAATGCCAACCACTGCGCCGGGGTGTGCGGGCCAAAGCTGCTAGCAATCGCCCACATCGCATCAGCCGCTTCTTGCTCGGACGCAAAATGTCCGCTCTTGCCCAAGTACTGGCCAATGCGCTGCAGGGCCGACCATTCGATGGTGGGGCCTACGTCATTGAGCACCAGGCGGCGCACCGACACGCCCACGCTGGGTGCCAAGCTACAGGCCACCATACCGATTAGGCCGCCCATGCTGGTGCCCACCCAGTCCAGGGTTTGGGGCTTGAGCTCGGCCAAAAGCGCCAGCAGGTCGCCCACGTAATGGGGAATCTGGTAGCCCATGGGGTCCAGCAGCCAGTCACTTTTGCCGCGCCCGACCACGTCGGGGCAGACCACGCGCAGTGCCCCACCGGCGCGCTCGACCAGGGTTTGCGCCAGCACGTCAAAGTCGCGCCCCTGGCGAGTGAGGCCGTGCACGCACAGCACCGTGTGGGCTGCGTTTGCGTCGCCCCACTGCCAATAGGCCATGCGGTGCGGTTCGGGGGCGGTACAGGACAAAAAATGCAGGGTGGGCTGGGACATGCAGATGGGGCCAGTCGGCGTGAGCGCCAGACAGGGTGGCAGATTGATAATGCGTGCATCCTAATGGATGCGAAACCCCAGGGGCCTGGCCCCAACAAGACAAAAGAAAGACTCCCATGCTCAAAGGCAAAACCGCCCTCGTTACCGGCTCCACCAGCGGCATTGGCTTAGGCCTGGCCAAGGCCCTGGCCGCCCAGGGCGCCAATATCGTGATGAATGGCTTTGGCGAGATCGAAGGCCCCAAGGCCGAAATTGCGGCTTTTGGCGTAGCGGTCAGCTACCACGGCGCCGACATGAGCAAGCCCGCCGAAATCGAGGCCATGGTGCGCTACGCCCAGGCCACGTTTGGTGCGGTCGATATTTTGGTCAACAACGCCGGTATCCAGCACGTGGCGCGGATTGAGAACTTTCCGCCCGAGCGCTGGGACGCCATTTTGGCCATCAACCTGAGCAGCGCTTTTCACGCCAGCCGTTTTGTGCTGCCGGGCATGCTCGCGCGCAACTGGGGCCGCATTCTGAACGTCGCTTCGGTGCACGGCTTGGTAGCTTCGGCGGAGAAATCGGCCTATGTAGCCGCCAAGCACGGCCTAGTCGGCCTGACCAAGGTCACGGCACTGGAAAACGCCACCAGCGGCGTGACCTGTAACGCCATTTGCCCAGGTTGGGTGCTCACGCCCCTGGTGCAAAAGCAGGTGGACGCCAAAGCTGCCGCTCTGGGCATCTCAAACGCCGAGGCCACTGCTTTGCTTTTGGGCGAAAAAGAGCCCTCTTTGCAGTTCACCACGCCCGACGAGCTGGGCGCGCTGGCCGTGTTCTTGTGCTCAAGCGCGGGCAATAACGTGCGCGGCGTGGCCTGGAACATGGACGGGGGCTGGGCGGCGCAGTAATTTGTGCCTTCGGACCTCTTGCCAGCGGCCTGCATCGAACCGCGCATGTCCCCATCCGTCGTCACCTTGGCCCGCAAGCACCCCGCTGCACTGCTGCTGGCGGCTGCCGTGGTTTTGCCGCTCTTGTGGAGCTTGGCTGCGGCAGCTGCGGCAGGGCTGGACGCCCCCGCCTGGGCCGCACTGGCCGCGCAGCCACAAACCGGACCGGCGCTGTGGCTGAGCCTGTACACCGGGCTGGCGGCAAGCGCCCTGGCACTGGCGGGCGCGGCGCTGCTGCTGGCGCACAGCTTTGGCACGCCGCGCTGGACGCGTCTGCTAGGCCGCCTGCCCGCCATGCTGGCGCTGCCGCACGCGGCCTTTGCCATTGGGCTGCTGCTGCTGATTTCCCCCTCGGGCTGGCTGGTGCGCACGGGCGTGGCGCTGGTGTCGCCCTTGAACGCATGGCTGGGCTTGGGACTGCCACTGGACGCGCCCCCAGCCTGGCAAAGCACGCAAGACCCTTGGGGCCTGGGGCTCATTGCGGTGCTCGCTCTTAAAGAAATCCCGTTTTTGCTCTGGACGGCAGCCGCGCAGTTGCAGCGCCCAGACGTGGCGCGCCGCCTGGAGCTGGAGCTGCGTCTGGCGCAAAGCCTGGGGTACAGCGCTCGAAGCGCTTGGTGGCGCGTGGCTTGGCCGCAGTTGCTGGCGCGCCTGCAAGCGCCTGTGTTGGCGGTGCTGGCCTACAGCCTGACGGTGGTGGACGTGGCGCTGCTGGCCGGACCGAGCACCCCGCCCACGCTGGCAGTACTGGCTTGGCAATGGCTACAAGACGCCGACCCGGCGCGCAACGCCATAGGCGCGGCGGCCGCGTGGCTGCTGGCGGCGGTGGTTGCCGCGCTGGCGCTGGCTGGTCTGCTGGCGCAGCGCTACGGGCGTGGCTGGGCGGCGGACCATTGGACGCGCGGTATTGCGCCGAGCAAAACCATCGGCAAGGGACTGGGCGGCTGGGCTTGCGGCGCTTTGCCGCTGGCTTATGCCGCAGTGGCCGCAGCGCTGGCCCTGGGCAGCGTCATAGGCGTGTGGCCTTTTCCTGATCTGTGGCCGCAGGTCTGGACCAGGCAGGCCTGGCACGCCGTGGCAGACAGTGTGCCCGTGGTCGGGGCGACGCTGGCCCTGGCCCTGACCAGCAGCGCCGGGGCCTTGCTGTGGGCCGTGGCCTGGCTGGAATGCGCCCCGCCCGCTTGGCAGCGGCGCTTGCAGGGTCTGATGTATTTGCCGTTGCTGCTGCCATCCCTGTTGTGGTCACTGGGTTTGCACCGGCTGGCGCTGGCCTGGGGGCTGGACGGCGACATCAAGGGGCTTTGGCTGGCGCACACCTTGTGCGTGCTGCCCTATGTGCTGCTGAGTTTGCAAGGGCCCTATGGCGGCTTTGACGCGCGGCTGCAAGCCGTGGCCGCCAGCCTGGGGCACACGCGCTGGGTTTTTGTGTGGCGAATCAAGTGGCCGCTGATGCGTGCTGCGCTGGCGGCCAGCTTTGCCGTAGGTTTTGCAGTCAGTGTGGCCCAGTACCTGCCCACTTTGTACGTGGGCGCGGGACGCTTTTCCACCGCCACGACGCAAGCAGTGGCCCTGGCCTCTGGCGGCCAGCGTTCGCTGATGGCGGCGTTTGCCGCGCTGCAATGGCTGCTGCCCGCGCTGGTCTTTGGCTTGGCCGCGTGGGCAGGCCGCGAACGCCGCTTTGCGCCGCCCGACACAGGCACGGCGCGCGCTGCCACGCCAGGCGAAGAACTGTCACACACCCTGCACTAGCATAAGCGCGTCTATGGCACCCCCCTACACCCCAACCGTGCTGCAAATCCGCTTACACCGCCTGCGCACGCCAGCCGGTCTGCTGCTGCACGACCTGGAATTGGACGTGCCCGGCGGCGCCGTACACACGGTAATGGGCGCCAGCGGCGCAGGCAAGTCCAGTCTGCTGGCCTGCGTGTGCGGCACCTTGGACGATGGGCTGCAGTTTGATGGCACGGTGCATCTCCACGGCCAGCGCATCGACACCCTGTCTACGCACCAACGCCGCGTGGGTTTGCTGCTGCAGGACGACCTGCTGTTTGCGCACCTGAGCGTGCTAGAAAACCTGTTGTTTGCCGTGCCCGCAGGCCCGAAGGCCGAGCGCCAGGCGTTGGCGCTGGCGGCACTGGCCGAGGTGGAACTGGCATGCTATGCAGACGCCAACCCAGCTACGCTATCGGGCGGTCAGCGTTCGCGGGTGGCACTGGCACGGGCACTGCTGGCCCGGCCGCTGGCATTGATGCTTGACGAGCCCTTTGCCAAACTCGACACGCCGCTGCGCCAGCGCATGCGCGAGCTGCTGTTTGGCGCTGTGGCTGCACGAGACATTGCTGCCATTTTGGTCACCCATGACGCAGCCGACGTGGCAGACATGCAGCGGCTTACCCAACTGTCCTGAGCGGCGCCTGACAGCGCCGACAATGGCCCCATGCTCGACCGCTCCATCCTGCGCCTTATCGAACCTGCGCTGCGCCACTTCGCGCGCCCCTTGGCCCGCATGGGCGTGAGCGCCAATGCCCTGACCTGGGGCGGCTTTGCCGTAGGTCTGGTCGGCGCGACGCTGATTACGCAAAAGGCCTACGGCGCCGCGCTTTTGGCTATCGCCGTATCGCGCCTAGGCGACGCGCTCGACGGTGCCGTCGCCCGCCAGACCCAGCCCACCGACCTGGGCGGCTTCTTGGACATCACCCTGGACTTTGTGTTTTACGCCAGTATTGCGCTGGCCTTTGCGTTGGCCGACCCGGCGCGCAATGCACTGGCCAGCGCCGTGGTACTCGCGGCCTTTGTGGGCACGGCCAGCAGCTTTTTGGCCTTTGCGGTGCTGGCAGCCAAGCGCGGCCTGCACAACCTGGACTATCCCAACAAGTCCTTTTACTTTTTGGGTGGCCTGACAGAGGGCACAGAGACCCTGGCGTTTTTTGCCGCCGCCTGCCTGTGGCCGGACTACTTTGCACCGCTGGCATTTGGCTTTGCCGCCTTGTGTGCTGTGACGCTGGTCTCGCGGCTGGTGTGGGGCATGCGCGCTTTTGCCGCCGACTTGGCGCCAGATGCAAGCAAGACACGCTATGACTGAGCCGCGCGGACACGCTGCACAAAGCGAGCGCCGAGCGCCGCGCGGACGCTGGACGCCCGGCTGGCGCGTGGGCTCTGTGCTGGCCTTGGCAGCGGCTGCGGCCTTGTGGTGGGTACTGGGCCCAAACGAGGCCAGTGGCCTGGCCGTGCTCAAGGCGCAGCACGCGTTTCTGATGAACTGGTACCACGAGGCGCCTTGGCAGCTACGGGCTGGATTTTTCGCCTTTTACGTATTGGTGGCCACGCTGTCGATGCCCGGAATTTCGGTGCTCACCGTGGCCAGCGGCGCGGTGTTTGGGCTGGGCTGGGGTGTGCTGTTGGTGTCTTTTGCATCCAGCCTAGGCGCGACGCTGTCGTTCTGGCTGGCGCGCTACCTTCTAAGAGACTGGCTGCGTGCGCGCATGGGGCCACGCGTGCTGGCAGTACGCACCCACGTGGAGCGCGAAGGGGCGTTCTACTTGCTCAGCTTGCGGCTGATGCCCGTGGTTCCTTTTGGCGTGATCAACCTGCTCATGGGCCTGACCACCATGCGCAGCCGTACTTTTTATGCGGTCAGCCAAATCGGCATGCTGGCCAGCACCGTGGTGTTTGTAAGCGCGGGCCAGCAACTCGGCAGCATCCAAAACGCCAGCGAAGCGCTCAAACCCGACATGCTGGGCGCCTTGCTGGGACTGGGCCTGTTGGTGGCACTCTTCCCAAAAATTGCAAAACGGGTGATGGTATGGCTGCGCCAGCGCAAGCACCTCGCGCCCTGGCGCAGCCAGCGGCCACGCAAATACGACACCAACCTGGTGGTCATTGGCGCAGGTGCTGGCGGCTTGGTGTCTGCCTATATTGCCGCTGCGGCGCAGGCCAAAGTTACGCTAGTCGAAGCGAGTCGCCTGGGCGGCGACTGCCTGAATTACGGCTGCGTGCCCAGCAAGGCACTGATTCAAAGTGCCAAGGTCGCGCACCAGATGCGCACAGCTGCGCAGTTTGGTGTGCAGCCACCGGTCCCGTCGCTCAATGCGCCGGCCTTGGACTGGCCAGCACTGATGGCGCGCATCACCCGGGTGATTGCCAGCATTGCGCCGCATGACAGCGCCGAGCGCTACACCGCGCTGGGGGTGGACGTGCTGCAAGGCCACGCCAAAATCGTCAATCCGTGGACCGTGGATGTCACCCGGCCCGACCACAGCGTGCAGCGCATTCGCACCCGCAGCATAGTGATCGCCGCAGGCGCGCAGCCCGTGGTGCCCGATCTGCCTGGACTGCACGAAGTGGGCTTTGCCACCAGCGACACCCTGTGGGCGCAACTTGCGCAGTACAGCCGCCTGCCCCAGCGCTTGGTGGTGCTCGGCGGCGGCGCAGTAGGCTGCGAGCTAGGCCAGGCGTTTGCCCGCCTGGGCGCCGACGTTACGCTCGTAGAAGCCGGGCCGCGCCTGTTAGCGCGCGAAGACGAGGATGTATCCACCCTGGTGCAAACCGCGCTAGAGGACGACGGCGTGCGGGTGCTGTGCGCACACATGGCGCTGCGCTGCGCTGGCAATGGCAACGGCTCAGACAAAACCATCACCGTGCACAACCCGGCCACAGGGCTTGAACAAACGCTGGCCTTTGACCTGCTGGTCTGCGCCGTAGGTCGGCGCGCGCGCCTGAGCGGCTACGGCCTGGAGGAACTCGGTATCTCTGCCGAGCGCACCGTGCCGACTAACGCCTATTTGCAAACCGTGTTTCCCACCATTTACGCCGCAGGCGACGTCACCGGGCCTTACCAGCTTACCCACGCCGCTGCACACCAGGCGTGGTACGCCACGGTCAACGCATTGTTTGGAGACTTCAAACGCTTTGCCGCCGACTACCGCCACCTGCCCGCCACCACCTTTGTCGCCCCGGAAGTGGCTCGCGTAGGCCTCAACGAACAAGAGGCACTGGACCAAGGCCTGCGCTTTGAAGTCACCCGCTTTGACCTAGCCGACCTGGACCGTGCCCTCACGGACGCCGGCAGCGCGCCGCCCACCGGCTTTGTCAAAGTGCTCACCGCTCCTGGAAAAGACCGCATCCTGGGCGCCACCATCGTCGCCCCGCAGGCTGGAGACATGCTGGCCGAGTACGTGCTGGCCATGCGCCACGGCCTGGGGCTTAAAGCCATTTTGGGTACGGTTCACGCTTACCCGACCTTTGCTGAGGCCAACAAATACGCGGCAGGCGCTTGGCAGCGGGCGCATGTGCCAAAGCGCTTGTTGGCGTGGGCACGGGGGTTTCATGCCTGGCGGCGGGGCTGATTTTTTTCGGATTTTTGGGGAAAGCCAGTGTTTGTTTTCACCGCCTATCCCCCCAGCCCCCTTTCCTCCCCGGCGGTGAGGAAAGGGGGAGCAAAACAGCCACATTCGATTGCTTCGCTTCGGCTAGTCTTCTACCGCCCTCGCCCGCAACACAAGGTGGGGTAAACCAAACAAAAACACCCCGCACAATCTCACCATGCAATCCATCACCAGCCCCATCCTGCGCGACCTCGTCCTGGTGGGCGGCGGCCACAGCCATGTGGGCGTGCTCAGAGCCTTTGCCATGCAGCCCGTCCAAGGCCTACGCATCACGCTAATCTGTACTGACGCGCACACGCCGTACTCGGGCATGCTTCCCGGTTACGTGGCTGGCCACTACAGTTTTGACGAAGTGCATCTGGACTTATTGCGCCTATGCGTCTTTGCAGGGGCTCGGTTTGTGCGCGCAGAAGTCACCGGCATAGACCGCGCGCGCCGCCAGGTACTGCTGCGCGGTCGCCCGGCGCTGGATTACGACCTGCTGGCTATCAACACCGGGTCCACGCCCCAGAACGGCGCCACTGCGGGTGCCGCCGAACACGCGGTGAGCGTCAAACCGATTGCATCCTTCAACCAGCGCTGGCTGGCACTGCTGGAGGCGGTGCGTGCAGGCCAGGGGCCGCGCCGCATTGCGGTCGTTGGCGCAGGTGCGGGCGGTGTGGAACTGCTACTGGCAATGCAATACCGGCTGCACACTGAAAGCCAGACCCTGGATTTGCCGGGGCCGGAGCCTGTTTTTTCGCTTTTCTCCGCATCCAATACGGTACTACCCACCCACAACCCGCGCGTGCAGCGCCGCTTTGCCGCCGTGCTACAGGCCCGTGGCGTACAACTGCACACGGGTGTGCGGGTCAGCCAAGTCAGTGCCGTTGGCGTGCAAATCCATGCATCCAACGGCGCCGAGGCCACGTGGCTGGACGCGGACGCCGTGTTCTGGGTCACCCAGGCCGGCGGCGGCGCCTGGCTGCAAGACACCGGCCTAGCACTCAGCGACGCCAACTGCGTGCGGGTAAACGCAAACCTGCAATCCATCACCGACCCGCGCATTTTTGCCAGTGGCGACGTCGCCCACCTAGACGGCCGGCCGCTGGAAAAAGCCGGCGTATTTGCGGTGCGCATGGGCATGCCGCTGGCGCGCAACCTGCGCCACGCGCTGTTAGGCCAGCCGCTCGTGCCCCACCGGCCGCAGCGGCACTGGCTGGCGCTTATCAGCACTGGCGACCGTTATGCGGTGGCGTCAAACGGGGCGCTGGATTTTGCCGGGGCCTGGGTCTGGCGCTGGAAGGATTGGATCGATAAGCGCTTCATGCAGCGCTTCTCGGATTTGGGCGCAGCCGCCATGGTCGCACCGCCTAGCGCTGGCGCACCTGCGCTCGCCGACCTGAGCTTGGAGGAAGCGCAGCAGTCGTCCGCTGCGCAGGCCATGCGCTGCGGCGGCTGTGGCGCCAAGGTGGGTGCAGGCGTGTTGTCGCAGGCGCTAGGCGCGCTATCCCCGCTGCCCAATAGGGACGTGCTGATCGGACTGGGCGCGTCCGATGACGCCGCGGTGGTGCGCGTGCCGCCAGCTAAGGCCGTGGTGCAGACGGTGGATTTTTTCCGTGCTTTTGTGGACGACCCCTACCGCTTTGGACAAATCGCCGCCAACCACGCGCTGGGCGATATTTTTGCCATGGGCGCGCAGCCCCACACCGCCACCGCCATTGCCACGGTGCCGCCCGGCCTGGACCGACAGACCCGCCAGTTGCTGGCGCAAATGATGGGCGGTGCGGTCGAAGTGCTCAACGCCGCTGGTTGCACCTTGGTGGGCGGCCACACTGGCGAAGGCCAAGAGCTGGCGCTGGGCTTTGCCATCAACGGGCTGGTCGATATCGACGCACAAGGCCAATTGCACGGCCTGCTGCAAAAAGGTGGCATGCAATCCGGAGACGTCCTGATTCTGACCAAAGCCCTAGGCACTGGCACGCTGTTTGCTGCCCATGCGCTGGGCCAGGCGCGAGGGCGCTGGGTAGAAGCTGCGCTGGACAGCATGGGCCAATCCAGCCAGGCGGCGGCGCGGATTGTGCAAGCGCATGGCGCCAGTGCCTGTACCGACATTACCGGTTTTGGCCTGCTAGGCCACCTGGTGGAAATGGCGCGCGCTTCGGGCGTAGACGTAGAACTTGATCTGGAAGCGCTGCCCGCGCTCGACGGTGCGCTGGAATGCTTACAAATGGGCACTACCAGCTCGCTGCACAGCGCCAATGCGCGCCTGGGGCAGGCCATTGCCAACGCCAATCCGTTGAGCGTGCGACCCGCCACTGAGCTGCGCCGGGCCCTGGTGTTTGATCCGCAAACGGCTGGGGGCCTGCTCACCAGCGTGGCCGCCCCCGAAGCAAACGCCTGCGTCGCGGCCCTGCGCGCGGTCGGTTATGCGCACAGCGCCATCGTGGCGCGGGTGCGCGGCGCGGGCGGCGGGAATACACCGATCTGGCTCATGGAACAATAGAGCCTATGACAGGCCCTACAACAGAACCGGACGACACGCTGTCCGGCAGCGCACCCGAAGCTGTACCAAAGATCAACGAGGCCGCCCCCAAGCAGTCGGCCAATGGATATCGGCGCCCCGTGCGGTTGCTGCTGTGGGGAGCGGGCCCTGCGCACTTGCGCTTTCTCAAGTCGCTCCAAAAGACGCCCATCGCACACGCTGAAGTCACCTTGCTCACTCAGCACGCGCAGGCTTTTTCGCCCCGCACGCTGGCCCACTTCATGGCCAATGAGAGCGCACTCTCCCACTGTGTGACCGATATCGAACCCCTGCTGCAGGGCAGCGGCGTGCGCTGGGCCGGACGCCAGGGTCGGGCCATGGACGCGGCCTCACGCACCGTATTGCTCGATGACCGGCAGGTAATGGACTACGACATTTTGTCCATCAATATTGGCCCCCAGCCGCACCGTGAGGCCGTGGAACGCGCCATGCCAGGGGCCCGGGAGCACGGCTTGTTTGTGCCCCCCCTTGAAAGCTTTGTAAATTTGTGGCCCAAAGTCTGTGACATGGGGCGCAACCGTGCCCTGCGCATCGCTGTGGTGGGCCACTGCACCGTGGGCTTTGAGCTGGCACTGGCCGTACGCCAGCGCATGCCCACGGCCGCCGTCACCTGGGTGCCAGCACCGAAAGAGCCGCCGCAGGACTATCCGGACGCATTACTTCAGCGCATGCTTGCAGCGCTGCGGGCCCAACGCGTGACCGTGCTCTATGACCCGGTAGCCGCTTTGGAACGCGATGACGTGGTGCTTGCCAGCGGCGCACGGCTTGCCTGTGATGTGCCGCTGCTGGCGCTTTCCCAATCCACTCCGGTCTGGCTGCACGACACGGGCTTGGCGGACAGCCCGGGAGCCGCGATGTCGCTTCGCCCCCATATCCTGACGGATGCCCATGAGCGCAGCATCAGCCATCCTGAGGTGTTTTTTGTGCAGCAAGACAGCACTGTGCTGGCCAACAACCTACGCGCTACCATGGAAGCCGAGCCCGCCAAATTGCAGGTACCTCAGGCTCCAAAGGCGCGCTTCCTGTACGCTGGGGCACAGCACGCGCTGCTAAGTTGGCGTGGCCACTGCGTCCATGGACGCTGGGTCGGGTGGCTCAAGCAGTATTTGAAGGCTTAGGCACGCCCTTCGCCTCGTCCCCTTTTTTCCACCAGTCCAAGGAGTCTGTGATGAACACCACGCCTCGTGCCACCGATGACACCAGCGACGCTGGCGCACAGGAACGCAAAGTAGACGCCCTGCTACACCACTATGGCCTGAGCCACGTCCACCCCACCAACGAAGGCATTCACTTCGTGGCGATTCCCGCCATCATGCTGAGCCTGACCGGCCTGATGTTTGCGCTGCACCCCGCGTTGGCGCTGGTGTTTTTTGCAGCCAGCATGGTTTATTACGCCCGACTGTCCTGGCGCTTTACCGGATGCATGCTGCTGCTCTCTTCGGTGCTGCTTGCGGTGGTGGACGCACTCAATGCGCGCGGGGTCTTAGTGTCCACATCGGTGCTGGTGTTTGTCGTGGCCTGGATTTTTCAGTTCATCGGCCACCGTATCGAAGGCAAAAAGCCCTCGTTTTTGGAAGATATCCAGTACCTTTGGGTCGGTCCGCTGTTTGTCCTGAGCAAGGTGTTCCTACGACTTGGCATTCGCTGGTGAACCCGTTAGGCATCGCGCGCAAGCGTCGAGGGCTGCCGCGGCCGCTCCAGGGGCTGCAACGCCAAAGTCGGCTGCTATTGCGTTTGGACTCACCCCACTTTGGGGCAGTGCAAAAGTGCTGATGGCCGCACTGGCTGTGCCGATCATTCCAGCGCTCTATGGGGTGATTTGCCTGTCCAGCGTTTGGGATTCCGAGACCAACAGTGGTGCGCTGCAAGTGGGCCTGGTCCACCAAGACCAAGGCGTTGTCTACCGCGAGTAAACCGTCAAAGTGATGGTCGCTGGCGGGGTGACCGGATTGGCCACAACGCGTGCCAGGCGCTGGCGCTAAGCGCCCCGCAGCGTACGGGTGCCTGCGATGGACCTGTAAATCCCAACACGGCACCTGCGCGCAGCAACCCTGGCGGCGTCAAAACCCAAACAATTTAATAAATTTTTATCGCCAGGACAGAGCAAGGGGCGTAAATCGAATTAATATTCATAACAAATATCAATAACGTTAATGGAGTTAATTATGGGAATTCATTTGTGCATTGTGAGTACGCCAGCGCGTCTTGTATCCGTACCGCAGCCGATTGCCTTGCGCTACCTGGCATTGGACGATAAAGGCCACACCCTGATCCGACAACGCACACAGCCAGGGCCCTCACCAAGCCAACCCGCCCCCGCTCCAGACTGCGGCCGAGCGCCCCTTCGGCCCGTCTGACGCACCCTTTTCTGAAACTAACTTACAAGCTGGCCGAGGCCGCCAACTCGACCCCGACGGGCTTGCCGATCTGCGGCCAGCGCCGGTGTAATACCACCCAGGCGAACAGGCCCAATCCCATCATGCAAAGCGACGCTGCGGCCAACGCCACGGTGGAATGCATGACCCAAGGTGACACCAAACCGGCCACGATGCCATTTGCCGTTGAACCAATGAACATTTGCAAGGACGAGGCCATGCCCCTGCGCTTGGGGTGCAGGTCCAGCACCAACAAGGTCACTACCGGAACCATCATGGACCAGCCAAAGGCAAAGACCCCCAGCGGCAACAAGGCCCAGGCCACGTGGGCGCTGAACAGCATGTTGGCCAGCAAGTTGAGTACGCCGACGCAAAGCATGATGACAAAGCCGTCGCGAATCTGCCGCTTGGGCGCGCGCTGACCCGCTACTCGGCCGCTCACCCAGGCGCCAGCCATGATGCCGGCGATCACCACCAAAAAAAACCAGAAAAACTGCTGCGGCAGCAAATGCAGGTGCTCGCCCAAAAACACCGGCGCGCTAAGCACATACAAGAACACGCCGTTAAACGGCACGCCGCTGGCCAGCGCCAACAGCAAAAAGCGCGGGTCCGCGCCCAACTGCCAGTAGCCAGCCAACAAATTTCGGGGATGAAAGCGCTGGCGCTGGCTCTGGTGCAGCGTCTCGGGAAGCAGCCGGTAATTGGCCAGCCACAAGACCACGCCCACGCCTGTCAAGAACCAGAAAATCGCGTGCCAACTGCTGTGAATCAGCAACCAACCGCCCATCAAAGGCGCGATCGCCGGGGCCACGCCAAAGTAAATGGTGATTTGGCTCATCACCTTTTGCGCTTGATGCGGCGCATACATGTCGCGCACCACCGCGCGCGCAATCACAATGCCCGCGCCGGTGGACAGGCCTTGCAAGCCACGAAAAAAAATCAACTGCCCAATGCTTTGCGACAACGCGCAGCCCGCCGAGGCCAAGGTAAACACAGCCAGGCCCCACAGCACCACCGGGCGGCGGCCAAAGCTGTCTGAAATAGCGCCATGGAACAGCGCCATAAAGGCAAAACCAAACAAATAGGCCGAAAGCGTCTGCTGCATTTGAAGCGGCGTGGCGCCCAAAGAGGCCGCAATGCCGGAAAACGCTGGCAAATAGGTGTCAATAGAAAACGGCCCCAGCATGCCCAACACGGCCAGTAGCACGGCAAAAGCCCATTGGGGAAGGCGCCAAAGAGAATGCGCGTCGGGGTTCATCGCTCGCAAAGGAATAACAGCATCGGGCTATTGGAACACGGCCCTCTTCAAGCGCCCCGTTGCAAACGGACCGGCTCAGCACACAAGCCCGGGGCGGGCGACTTCGCGAACCCTCAGTCAGCGTCTGGCGTGTTTGCAGCCTTGGGCGAGGTGTCTGCGTCTGCCTGCGCCACATGTGCCACGCTACTTGGGCGGCACATGGTTTGGCCGTCCCACTGTTGGCCACACCAGCAAAAGCCCTGGGCATTGATCAAGCAAGTGCCCGTTCCACAACAACGTTCGTCTTCAACCATTCAAACATCTCCCAAAACAGTTAGGACAAGGCGAGCGCAACCTTGTGCACCAGAAAGCGCGCACCAAACAAGTTCAACAGCAAGCCCGCCATCAGCAATGCGCCGCCAATCAAGTGAACCGCTTGCAAGGCCTCGCCAAACACCAGCCAGCCGGTGCTTAAGCCCACCAGCGGCACCAACAGGCTAAACGGCGCCACACGGTTGGCGGGATAGCGTGAAAGCATGCGCGTCCACACACCATAACCAAACAGCGTGGCGCCCCAGGACAGGTATACCAAGGCGGCAAGTGACTGCCACTGGAGATGCGCCAACGCGTCCGCCCAGGCCTGCGGCCCCTCAAACCAATACGACAGTAGAAAAAAGGGCAATGGTGGCACCAAACTGGCCCACACCACAAAGGCCTGCTGGTTTATAGGCCCAAAGCGTCCCAGATTGCGGGTGACGATGTTGCCTCCAGCCCACATCACAGCTGCGGCAAGCGTCAGGGCAAAGCCACCCAAGGGCATGCTGACGCCATGTGCGCTGCCAATGAGCACCAAGCCCGCGCCCGCCAGCACTAGCCCGGCCAACTGGTTGATCTGCCAGCGTTCCTTGAGCCAAAACCCGGCAAATACCATGGTAAAAAATGCCTGCGACTGCAAGACCAGCGATGCCAGGCCCGAGGGCATGCCCACATGGATGGCTGAGAACAAAAACGCAAACTGTCCGACCGATATAGTCATGGCGTAGAGCACATACCAGCGCAGCGGCACCTTGGGCGCCCTGAACAACAGCACCGCTGGAAACGCCGCAAGCGAAAAGCGCAGCGCCCCCAGCAATAGCGGCGGCGTCCCAGTCACGCCAATCTTGATGGCAGCAAAGTTCATGCCCCAAACCAGAACCACCAGCATCAGCATCACAAGGTCGCGCGGCGCGATGGTGGCAGGCGGGGTGATTACATCGATGGACATGGCGTGCGATGGGGATGTACAAAAATACAGCGGGAAAGATTAACCAAAATCAGCCGCCGCGGCCATTGCCCCAAACCGCCCGGCAATGGCCTGGAATTGCGCCACCGTGTCAGTGATGATTTTTTCCACCGACTCCACGCTGTGAATCAGCCCGGCCGACTCGCCAGCCAACGCAGGTGCGGCGTTCATGTCGCCGCCAAAGTAGACCTGCTCGATGCCATTGAAGCTGTCGGGACCCATGAGCCCCGCGTCGTGAATCGTCTGGGTGAATTCGGTTTTGAGCGCGCGGATGCAGGGGCTGGACTTGGTGTTGAGCATCCAGGTTCCGGTGATCTGGGCGTCCACAATCGCCTGCTTGTAGTGGGCGTGGACCGGGCTCTCCATGCTTGATACAAAGCGGGTACCCATTTGAATGGCCTCGGCGCCCAGTGCAAAGGCGGCGGCCATGCCGCGTCCGTCAACGATGCCACCTGCGGCAATCAGGGGTACCTCCACCCGCTCGCGGATGGCTTGCAGCAGCACCAGTGTGCTGACTTCTTCCGGGTTTTTAAAGCCGCCCCCCTCCCCGCCTTCGACCACCAGTCCGTCCACGCCCGCGTCCACGCATTTCAAGGCGGTGTCCAGCGTGGGCACCGCGTGGTAGACAACGATGCCCGCCGCCTTCAAGGGCGCGATGAACTTAGCCGGGCTGCCTGCCGACGTGGTGACAAAGCGGATGCCGGACTCGCAGACAAAGCGCAGCATGGCGTCGTCTTTCAAAAAGCGGATGGGCAGGTTCACACCAAAAGGCAGGCCGCTGGCCACCATGGTGCGGATTTCGCGCTGGCAGTTTTCGGTCTCGCCAGACGAAGTTTCAATAATCCCTAAGCCTCCAGCGCGCGACACGGCGCTGGCCAAGGTGCTGCGGGCAATCCAGCCCATGGGAGCCTGAATGATGGGAAAGCGGGCGCCGGTATGGGCGAGCACACGGTTCATAGAGGTATCTTTCAAAAAAAAGGGTGCCAAAGGCACCTAAGACGGGGAGAAAGTGTTCAGACCCGGACATCGACCTGGCTGCCTTTGTCTTTTTGTGGGGCCGCGTCGCGACGCCCTTCGGTGGCTGCCACAGGGGGATTGGCGCTTGGGCGTTCCGCCGCCTTGGGCCGGTTTTGCTCGTGCAACTCCAGCGCGCGCTGGGTGTCCGCGCGCTGCGCCTTGGGCGCTGGTGGCGTATAGGTCGAAGCTCTGACTGCAGAAATACCCATTGCCGTCTCCCGTTGGTGGTGTTTGAGTTTAATCATTCATACCGGCCCTGATGCACACCCGGGCCCAAAGCAGGCGGCCCGATGTAAAGGCGGCGACAATAGGCCTCTATGACGGACCATTACAGCGCTCTTGGCGTACCCAGCAGTGCCAACACCGCCGACATCAAGACGGCGTTTCGACGGCTGGCCGCCAACTACCACCCGGACCGCAACGCCAGCCCCGAGGCACCAGCGCGCTTTCGGGCAGTGCAAACGGCCTACGAAGTGCTGTCTGACGACGACAAACGTCAGGCCTATGACGACAACCGCCGACGCAACCTGTTAGACAACCCGCTGCAAACCGCGCGCGAAATTTGGGGCAATTACCTGTCCCGCATCATTTAAGAACTGACCCATGCGAACTTCTTCCTTTTTTGGCCAACTGCGCTCGGCCTACGCGTCCGAGATTGACGACATGACCTTCGACTCCGAAGGCAAAAACATACTGCGCCAACGCTTGACCGCACGGCGAAAAGAGCTGACTTTTTTGCGCCAGATGATGGAACTCAGCCCGGAAATGGTGTCCGTGGTGTTTCACCAGGGCTTTCGCTTCAAAAACCCGGCGCTCATCGAACACGTGCTCAGCCTGGAATCCGACGAATTTCCCGCCTGGGACACTTTGAGCGACGCCATCGCGCTTGAACCCTGGGCGCAACAACTGGCCGACGAGCTGTGCAAAGAACCCAGGGGCGAGTGGCTGCTGACTGTAGCGGCCGGATTGGAATACCTGTTCTCCAAGCCAGAGCGCACAGGCTCCAAGGACCACAGCGAAGACGACGATGGGGACGCCGAAAAAGGGGAAAGAGACGCAAACGGCGACCATGACGGCGAAGACGAAGAAGAAAAAGACGCTCGCGCCCGCGAGGAAGCGGGCCAGGACTGGATGGTGGAACAAGGCTTTGACCGCAAAGACTGACGCCCCAGCCACCCCCAACCCAAGGAACACCGCATGAACCACCTCGCCCTGATTGCAAAAACCCAAAGCCTGATCGCCGCTGGCGACATCGTGGGCGCCGAGTCTGCCCTGGTGGAACTGGCCGACGCCGAGGGCGACGGCGCCTTGCTGGTGGTGCTGGAGCAGCTCCCGCCCAAAGACATCTTGGCGGTCATGCGCGAATACGACGACTCCAAAGAATCCGTTATCAACCTGCTGGTCACACCCGCCCAATTTGCCCGCGCGGTGGTCATCGAGAAGCAATACAAGGACCTGAGCCGCACCCACTTGCGCGGCATGGTCAATTCGGTCATCTTTCGTGCCGATGGCGACCCGATGGCGTTTTTAACCGCCATTGGCGACCTGGAAGGCGGCAGCGAGGCGCTGGCCGACTACTTTGCCGAGCGCTGGAGCCGCGTGGAAGCCTTTGCCCGCACCGGCCACTTTGACACGGTGGAAGACGACGGCGAGATACTGTCCGAGTCCGACCTGTACGCCAACGCCTATGCCAAAGCCCGCCTGGACGAAGACGAAGTGGCAGACCAGGACTGGATGCAAATGGCCTACATCCTGCGCTACCAGCTGCCCGACCTGTTTATTGAAATGCTGCTGGTGCTGCGCGCCAAAGCCCGCGCCCACGACCTGGGACTGGGCGAGGAGGACGAGCTGGAAGACGATGGCAAAGTGGAAACCGGCGACACCGACCGCGGTAAAGCTACCCCTGCCGCCCGCGAAGGGCTGGATGCGGACGAAGAATCGGCCATTTAAGGCACCGCCTCGCCACATCCATGAAAGACGCAACCCCGTCCGCCACGAGCGGCATGGCGCTGTTCGACGAGCGCCTCTTCTTTGAGAAAGCGCTGGCCCACGGCCTGCAACACGGCATCATCGACGCCGAAAAATTGGCCGCCATCCGCGCCGATGCGCCCAAAGGCATGGTGCAAATTGCGCGCTACTTTGGCAGCGAGTTTTTGCGCCCCGAGCTGGAAAAGGCTAAAGACCGCCTCATCAACCTCATCAGCCTGAACCTGCAACACAGCAGCGGCGGCGACTTGCAGGTGGCGGCGCAGTCCCTGCGCGAGCATTCGCTGCTATCGCGCTCCAAGGGCGGCTCAGACCTGCTCAAGGCGCTGATCGTGATGCCGCAAAACACCCACTTTGGCATGGCCGACGCCCGCAGCTTCTCAGACGATCTAATCCCTGTACTGGAGCGCTGGACGCTGAAAAGCTACGCCGACTACCAGGCCGAATACGCCAAACGCAAGCACGTGGCCGACGTGGTGGACGCCGCCATCTGGTGCGCCGCGCACTACGAGCTGGACATCGACGCCCTGCAAGAAGAAGGCAAAGACGCCGAAGCCGTCATCCGCACTGCCCTGCTGCTGGGTTTGAGCAAGCGCACCGAAATGCCGGACTGGCCCGCCTTCAACCAACTCATCACCGCGCTGCGCAAAAAATACGCGGCCAGCGATCAGTTGCCGCCGCTGGCCCTGCCCAAGGGCCTACCTGCGCCCTGGCAGCCAGCGGTCGAAGCCCTGCTTCAGTCCGTGCTGGCCGACTGGCCGCGCATCATGGACAGCGCGGCCACGCCGAAAAAGCTGTTCGACCAAACCCCCGCCTTTATGGGCCGCTATTTCTGGTTGGACGACGCGCTGGCTGAGGTGGACGACTACGAGCGCAGCGTATCCGCCACCTGGGCCAAAACCACCGGCGGCCATGAGGACGAGGGTTCGCTGCTGACGCTGCTACTTTGCGTGGCCGCTGGCAGCGCGCCCAAAACGCTGCTCACCGAGAAAGCTGCCAGCACCCTGGTGCGCAAAATCCGCAAATCGGGTCTGCAATCCGACGCAGCCGTGGCCTTTTTGCAAGACCACGCCCCGGCGCAGTTTCAAGGCGACTATGTCGACATGTGGCAATCCTTCTTAGAGGAAGCCCTGCCCACCCTGCGCAGCGACGCCGACTACGCCCTGCACAACGCGCTGGCGCTGCTGCGGCGGGAGTGCAATGTGGCGGCTTGACGCCGCCCTGGCTTAGCGACCGAGCGGGTGCTCGGCGATGAATTGGCGCAGGGCGCTGTCAATGCGCGTCTGCCATCCGTCACCCGCCGATTTAAAGTGGGCCAGTACCTCGTGTGACAAGCGAATGTTGATGCGCTCTTTCGGAAACTCGACGGGCGGTCGGCCCCGTGGCTTGAGCATTTCCTTCGCAACCCTTTGACCAAAAATGTGAGGCAGCACCTCACTGGCCGGGCGGGCGTTGGCGACATCCTCTGCCGACCATTGCGGGTTCTCGTCGTCCAAAAGTTCAGGGTTGGGCTTTTTGCGCATGGTATTGCACCTCTCGTTTGTTGGCCTTACGCAGACTGATGACGTACACCCGGCCCTCGCGCGGTGTAAACACGACCGCATGCAAGCGTCCCTCAATGAAGCCAAGAACTCGAAAACGGCGTTCGCCGTAGTTCTTGCGTGCGTCTTCGTCGATCACTGCACCGGACCAATCCAGTTGCTCCACCAGCGCGAATGACAGGCCGCGCTCGCTGACATTGCGCGCGCTTTTGGCTGTGTCAAAGCTAATGTCCACTGTATTTATTGTACTCACATAAATTATTGCGAACGCCGTATCGTCTCAAGGGCTACGAGTGTGCTCAGCGCAAATGCTTGAACATCTTGGCCTGAAAACGCTCTGGAATGCTCGCCCGCCGGGGGCCGGGCACCAGCGTGCCCGCTTCACCGGCTTGCACAGTGCCGGGCCGGTCCACAGCCAAGTAAATGCCGCAAAACCCGGTCTGCGCCATTTGCTTTGACGCCTGGTTAAAGCCCATGGAGGCGTTGAATTTGAAGCAAGGTTCGCGCGGCTGGGTCACGCGCAAAGTGCAATCGGCAAACTGCAGCACGTCGCCCGCCCATACATCGGCCTCTAGCAGGCCTTGCAGGGTCAGGTTTTCGCCCAGGGCGCCGGGCAAGAGCGCGTCGTCAATACCGCCCAGCCCGGCGTCCTGTCTCGCCTGACGCCAATAGGCGTAGTGTTCATGGGGGTAGGCGTACACCGCTTTTTCCAGCCCGCCGTGCACCGACAAATCGGCCTGTTCGTCTACTTCCAGCCCCAGTGCGCCCACGCGCACCGGCCCGGACACGGCGGTCTTGTGCATGGCCGAAGGCACCAGGCGGTCGTTGATCATTACCCGGCGCACCTTGGCGGCTTGCACTCCTACGAGCTGAAATTGCATCTTTTCCCCCTTACAACGTGCGGGGCGCCAGGGCGCCGCTGCGCGCGGCGTATTTTGTTAGGGCGTCGACTTTTTCCACCATCACGCTGGCACTGCGATGGCCGTAGACCTTGGCTTTGAGCCAGACGCATTCGGTCTCTAGTGCCGCCTCGTCGCCCAGGCGGGTGTGCCAGACGCGCAACTCGGCGTTCCAGCGGTAGGCGCGGGCCTTGAGCAAGTCTTTGGCGTCAAAGGGCGCGCCGGTGGCTTGCAGCCGGAAAAACGGGCTTTGCGCGCTGGCCAGCAGACTGGCCATGGCCGTCGTATCGGGCGTGGTGGGCAAGGGCGCGGCCAGCACCGCCAGCAAAGCATGGCAATCCATCTCGGCCCGGTGGGCATCGTAAAACAGGCCTAGGCCTTGGGCCAGCGCTTCGAGCTTGCTCGAGCTGCGGCCCTGCGCCTTCCAGTCCAGATCGGCAAAGGAGCAGGCCCAGGCAAAGTTGCGAAACAGGGGCAGGCGCGCTTCGCAAAACGGGCGGTCAAAGCCGGCGTTGTGCGCAATCACCACGTCCACGTCGCTCATCAGGGCCGCAATGCGTGCCTCGTCCAGGCGCTTGCCCGCCACGTCGGCGTCGGTAATGCCGGTAATCGCCATCGCCTCTATGGGAATGGGCATGCCGGGGTCTTCCAGCTCGTCAAACACCTGCACCGGGCCCACGGGAAGGCCGGTGGCACGGTTTACGTCCACGCGCAGCAAAGCGAGTTCAATGATCTTGTCCTTGGCGTGGTCCAGGCCGGTGGTCTCGGTGTCGAGCACCACCACACGCACCACGTCCTGGCCTGGTGCGGCCGGCCACAGCAGGCGCGGTCGCAAGCGGCGCAGCACGCGGTAGTCTGGGTGGGCTTGCAGGCTTTGGGCCCAGGCCTCGATTCCTGCTGGGGTGGGCGCCACAGCGACGAGCGCGGGCGAAACGGCCGCAGCGACAGCCCGCCCATTGGCTGCCAAGTCCGGCGCCAACCGCTTAGTGGATGCGGCCTTGGGCGCACGGGCGGCGTGCACCTTGGGTGCGGCAGGCGGCATCGGAAGTTCAGGGAAAAGCTCAGCGTTGGGGTAGTCAGATTTCAAAGCGGCCACCAGGCAAGGGGTCAGACAACAAGGCATGCATTCGCCGCCCAAGAGACGGAGATTATTGCCCCTATCATCGACCCCACCCCAAGATTCAAGGACTAACGCGCCCCATGCAGCTTCATATTTTGGTGGGCACCGTCCACGGTAACGCCACCGAGGTGGCTCAAACCCTCGCTTTTTACGCCTCTGATCTGGGTTTTGACGCCCAGGTGCGGCCTATGGACGGCACAACGATTGAGGTGTTTGCGCAAGACGCGGTTTTTTTGCTGTGCTGCTCCACCACCGGCAATGGCGACTTACCCGACAACGCGCAAGCCCTGTACCAAAGCCTGGACCTGCAGCCCCGCTATCTGGGCAGCACCCGCTTCGGCGTAGTCGCCCTGGGCGACAGCAGCTATGGCGAAAGCTTTTGTGGTGGAGGCAAGGCCTTTGACACCCGCTTGCAAGACCTGGGCGCCCAGCGCATTGGGGCCGTGTGCGAAATAGACGCGATGCAAGCCAACGACGCGCCCACGCAGGCCCTGGCCTGGTGGACGACCTGGGTGGCGCAGCTGCCCACGCACCAAGCGGCCTAAGCCCACGGACCCAGCCCATTGACCAAGCCCCAGCGACCAACACCCCTGGCTGCGCCCGCGACCTACTCTTCCATCCCACCAAGCACACCACCATGAACACATCGACGACCCCACCCAGCAAGCCCCTGCGCCCTCTCAAGGGCGTGCGCATCGCGAGCCTGGCGCTGAACTTACCCGGTCCGGCAGCGCTCATGCGCCTGCAAGCCATGGGCGCGACCTGTGTCAAGCTCGAGCCGCCCGCCCCGGCCACAGCGCCCGCAGGCAGCTCGGGCGACCCTATGGGTTGGTACAACCCGGCCGCCTATGGCACCTTGCACCAAGGCGTGAAAACCCGCAGCGCCGACCTAAAAACCGCTGCCGGGCAAAAAGTGGTGCACAGCGCGCTGGCCAAAGCGGACGTGCTAATCACCTCTTTTCGCCCCTCGGCACTCAAAAAATTAGGCATTGACTGGGCCACGCTGCGCCGCGCCTACCCCACCCTATGCATGGTCGAAATCGTAGGCGCGCCTGAAGAGCGTGCCGAAGAACCTGGCCACGACCTGACTTATCTGGCTGAAGCCGGCCTGGTGCAGGGAATGGACTTGCCGCCCACGCTGTACGCCGACATGGGCGGCTCGCTCATGGCCAGCGAAGCAGTGTTGCAGGCGCGCCTGGCGCAGCTCAAGACCGGCAAAGGCGTGCGCCTGCAAGTGGCCTTGTCGGACGCGGCCCACTACCTGGCCCTGCCGCGCACCTGGGGCCTGACCACGCCGGGCGCATCCGTGGGCGGTGGCCATGCGGGTTATCGCATTTATGCCTGCAAAAACGGCCGCGTGGCGGTCGCGGCGCTGGAGCCGCACTTTGCCAAATCACTGTGCCTGCAAGCTGGGGTGGCGGACGCAAGTATGCGATCCATGTTTTTACCGGCAACACACGCCGCCGTGGCCGCATTTTTGGCCAGCAAAACCCGCGCGCAGTTGGAGGCGCTGGGGGCAAAGCACGACATTCCGCTGTGCACGCTGGCCAAGTGAGCGGCGCGGGCGCACTGGGCCGCTGCCCTTCAGGGCAATCGACGTACGCGCGGTTTGTCACCGCTGTAGCTCAGCAGCGCCGGCTGGTGCGACGCGCCAGAGAGTTGCTGCGCCAGTTCGCTAAGCATGAGTTCGGTCACATCAACCATGGGTAGGCGCGCCGGGTTGTCCAAGCCTACCCATTGCAGGTCTGACAGTTCGCCGTCACCCGCCAACTGTCCTGTGAATGACGCGGCCGGCGCCGCAAAAAACCGGGCGTGAAAGCGCATGTGACTGTTTGTGGGTGTGATGGCGCGGCCCAAAAAGCGCAGCGCCGACAAATCAGGCAAGGCACCGGCCGTAGCGGTGTCGTCAGCATGAACAATGGCGCGCAACTGCAGACCGGTTTCCTCGTGCACCTCGCGCACTGCGGTGCAGACCAAGGCGCGGGCCAGGGTCTTGCTGCCGCCCAAGCCAAACGACGGTACCAGGGAGTGAACGCCCATTCGGGCTGACAAGACGCGGTCGTGCGGCTCCAGCACGCCCCCAGGAAAAACATACACGCCAGGCACAAAGCGGGCACGCGAGCCGCGACGGCCCATGAGCACCTGCAAGCCCTGGGCGTGTTCGCGCCAGATCAGCACGCTGGCGGCGTCGCGGGGTCGCGCCGGCCGACTTATGGAGTTGGGCTGGGACATTTCAGCGCTGAACAGGCAAACCCGGCAGCGCTGCTTTAGCGGGTAGCTCCGGGCTTGGCCTTGCGGGGGCCTGGCGCAGCAGACCCCGTGACACGTGGTGGCAAGCCCGTGTGCTGCGTCAACATGCGGCCTTTTTGGGGGGTGGACGCCTGCTTGGCACGGGCGTTAACGGGCGCATTGACTGCCGCTTTGAGCCCAGCCTTAGGCGCCAACTTGCCCGACAGCGGCGCGGCCTTGCCCAGCGGCGTGCTGTTTTTCTTGCGCGCAGACTGGTAAGCGCCGTCGCCCAAGGGCTGGAAGGTGGGAATCAAATGGTGTTTGCCATTGCCCACCAGATCGGCGCGACCCATGGCCTTGAGCGCCTCGCGCAAAAGCGGCCAATTGTTGGGGTCGTGGTATCGCAAAAAGGCTTTGTGCAGGCGGCGGCGCTTTTCGCCGCGCACCACGTCCACGGTTTCCTCATCGCTCTCGGCGGCGCGGTGGATCTTGCGCAAGGGGTTGCGCCCGCTGTGGTACATGGCCGTGGCCGTGGCCATGGGGCTGGGGTAGAAGGTTTGCACCTGGTCGGCGCGAAAGCTGTTTTTCTTCAGCCACACGGCCAGGTTCATCATGTCTTCATCCGTGGTGCCGGGGTGGGCAGCAATGAAGTAGGGAATCAGAAACTGCTTTTTGCCCGCCTCGGTGCTGAACTTGTCAAACAGGGTTTTGAACTTGTCATACGAGCCAATGCCCGGCTTCATCATCTTGGACAGCGGGCCGACTTCGGTGTGTTCGGGCGCGATCTTGAGGTAGCCGCCCACGTGGTGCTGCGCCAGCTCTTTGATGTACTCGGGACTTTTGACCGCCAAGTCATAGCGCAGGCCCGAGCCGATCAAAATCTTTTTGATGCCCTTGAGCGCGCGGCCCCGGCGGTACATCTTGATCAGCGGGCCGTGGTCGGTGGTAAGGTTTTGGCATACGCCGGGGTAGACGCAGCTGGGTTTGCGGCAGGCCGCTTCAATCTCGGGGCTGCGGCAGCCCAGGCGGTACATATTGGCCGTGGGGCCGCCCAGGTCAGAAATCGTGCCGGTAAAGCCTTTGACCTTGTCGCGGATGTCTTCAATCTCTTTAATGACCGAGTCTTCCGAGCGGCTTTGGATGATGCGGCCTTCGTGCTCGGTGATCGAACAAAACGTGCAGCCACCAAAGCAGCCGCGCATGATGTTGACGCTAAAGCGGATCATCTCCCAGGCCGGGATTTTGGTGGCGCCGTCGTGGCTTCCGTTCTCATCCGCGTAAGACGGGTGCGGGCTGCGCGCGTAGGGCAGATCAAACACCATGTCCATCTCGGCGGTGGTGAGCGGAATGGGCGGCGGCGTGATCCACACGTCGCGGGCGGTCACGCCTTCGCCGTGGGCTTGCACCAAGGCGCGGGCGTTGCCGGGATTGGTCTCTAGGTGCAGCACGCGGTTGGCGTGGGCATAAAGCACCGGGTCGCTTTTGACCTGCTCGTAACTGGGCAGGCGGATGACCGAGCGGTCACGCGGCGGCACCTTGAGCTTGGCCTTGAGCGCGGGGTTGGCCACGAACAGCATGGTTTGCGGCTGCGCTGGCAAAGTGGATGCTGCGGCGCTGGTCGAGCCCGATTTTTCAGCGGTTTGAGCCACTTGCTTCGCTTCGTCCTCGCGGGCGCAGGTGGCGCCATTTTCAGCGGCCACTTCGGATGTCGTCAGGTACGGATTGACATGGGCCTCGACCCGGCCTGGCGTGTCTACGCTGGTGGAGTTGATCTCAAACCAGCCCTTGCCGGTCTCGTCATCCGGGCGGCGCACAAAGGCGGTGCCGCGCACGTCAGTAATATTCTGCACCGGCTCTTTGGCGGCCAGGCGATGGGCGATTTCCACAATGGCGCGTTCGGCGTTGCCGTACAGTAGCAGATCGCACTTGGCGTCCACCACAATCGAGCGTCGCACTTTGTCGCTCCAGTAGTCGTAGTGGGCGATGCGGCGCAAGCTGCCTTCGATGCCGCCCAAAATCAGCGGCACATCCTTAAACGCTTCGCGGCAGCGCTGGCTGTAGACGATGGCTGCGCGGTCCGGGCGCTTGCCCGCCACGTCGCCGGGGGTATAGGCGTCGTCACTGCGGATTTTGCGGTCTGCCGTGTAGCGGTTGATCATGGAGTCCATATTGCCAGCAGTGACACCCCAAAACAGATTGGGCTTGCCCAAGGCCTTGAAGGCCTCAGCGCTGGTCCAGTCCGGCTGGGCGATGATGCCCACGCGAAATCCCTGCGCCTCCAACATCCGGCCAATCACCGCCATACCAAAACTGGGGTGGTCCACATAGGCGTCGCCGGTAACCAGCACGATGTCGCAGCTGTCCCAACCCAGTTTTTCCATCTCGGCACGGCTCATGGGCAACATGGGCGCGTTGCCAAAGCGTGCCGCCCAGTATTTGCGGTAGCTGCCCAGCGGCTTGGCAGCGCGGGCGAAAAAGGAGACGTCGAGGGGGGCGTTCATGGATAAGGGCGTGGCAAAGCTGTGGACAAGCTGTGCAAAGTGTGGGAAGTGGTACGCATTTTACGGTTTCGCCCGTGACACTGCGGGCCGCAGGGTTGCGTTCCATTGCGCCCAAGGCCCCTTTTCAACCCCAACCGGAAGTTTTTGCCCCGCCACACCCCCCAGCCCCTCTCCTCCCCAGCGGGGAGGAGAGGGGGAGCGAACCGCCACATTTGATTTCGTCGCTTCGGCTGAGGCACCACTGGCCACGGCTTTAATTGGTTGGTCGGTGGCCTATTTTTTTCGTGCTCAGGTCAACGGGTGTTCCGCCGGTGGAAGCGTAGCCGAAGCGACGAAACCAAATGTGGACTTTGGCCCCCCTCTCTCGCCCGCTGGGCGAGAGGGGTTGGGGGAGAGCGTGGGCAGAGCAAACGGCGCCAGCGGACCGCTGCGGAAAGAGAAACAGCCGCATCACCCAAAAAGCGCACAAACCAGCACCTGCACCCCGGTATAACCCCCCAAAAGACACCCAAGGCCAAGCCCTGTTTTTGCACCGATGCAGACCGTAGAATGCACGGTCGTGCTTTTTTAAACCAACGTGCCGAACCATCCGCGTTCGGCATATCCGAGGATTTATCGATGAAAAAATTGTTATTGAGCCTGAGTGTGATCGTCCTTTTGGCCGCCTGCGGCAAAAAAGAAGAAGCCGCCGCTCCGGCAGCGCCCGCTTCCGCACCTGAGGCCGCCGCTCCCGCTGAACTCAAGGTCGCCATCGATCCCACCTACGAGCCCTTTACCTTCAAAACCGCCGACGGCCAGCCCACCGGTTTTGACGTGGACATCGCCAACGCCCTATGCGAGCAAATCAAACGCAAGTGCGTGTTTGTCGAGCAGGTGTGGGACAGCATGATTCCCGGCCTGAACGCCAAGAAATACGACGTCATCATCAGCTCCATGTCGATCACCGACGACCGCATGAAGGAAGTTGACTTTACTGACAAGTACTACAACACCCCCAGCCGCATCGTGCTGAAAAAGGGCATCAAGTTCACCGACGCTGCGTCCATCAAGGGCAAGAAAATCGGCGTGCTAAAGGGTTCGACCCAAGAGAAATACGCCATGGGTGAACTCAAGACCGCTGGCGTGGTTGTCAACTCCTACGAAGCGCAAGACCAGGTGTACCTGGACATTAAGTCGGGCCGTTTGGACGGCACCGTGGCCGACTACATGGAAGCCACCGGTGGTTTCTTGAGCAAGCCTGAAGGCGCCAAGTACGAGCTTGTCGGCCCTGACCTGAAAGACCCCAAGTACTTTGGCTACGGCGCCGGTATTGCCCTGCGCAAGGGTGAAGACGCACTGAAAGCGGAACTCAATGGCGCGATCAAGGCCATCCGCAGCGCCCCCACCTACAAGACGATTAATGACAAATACTTTGCCAAGTTCAACATCGACGTTTACGGCGAATAAGCCCCACAAGGCCTGCTTTTAAAGCACTAAACATCGGCGTGCAGCTTTGGCTGGACGCCGATTTTTTTATCCCTGGACCATGAACGCCTACTACCTCAGTATCTTGCAAGGCTCGCTGCTCACCGTAGCGGTGTCGCTGTGCTCGCTGGTGGTGGCAGTGGTCTTGGGTTTGCTAGGGGCGGCCGCCCGCCTCTCGGGCCGCCCAGTGGCGGTGGCCCTGGGCACTGCGTATACCAGCGTGATCCGGGGCATTCCCGATTTGGTGGTGATGTTGCTGGTGTTTTATGGCGGCACGATGGGGCTTAACCACGTAATGGAGCTCATGGGCAGTAAGCGAGTCGTTGACATCAACCCTTTTATAGCGGGCGTGCTGACGCTGGGCTTTATTTACGGCGCCTACATGACTGAGACCTTTCGGGGCGCCATCTTGGCCATCCCCAAGGGCCAGTCCGAAGCCGCCTTGGCCTTTGGCATGGGCCGCCCCCAGACTTTTTTGCGCATCATTGCGCCGCAAATGGTGCGCTACGCCCTGCCCGGCTTTACCAACAACTGGCTTGTGCTGATTAAATCTACCGCGTTGGTCAGCCTGATTGGTTTGAAGGAGATGACTTACCTCTCCAAACAGGCCAGCGCCGCGACGCGTTCTCCGTTTGAGTTTTTCCTGTTCTCTGCGGCCTTGTTTTTGGTGTTTACCAGCGTGTCGCTTTACGTGCTGCGCAAGATGAACGCCCGCTACAGCCTGGGCACGCGCCGAGTGGAACTCTGATGAAGTGGGACGTCATCTTTGAGGCCAAGAACCTCGCCTTGTATGGCGAAGGAATCCTGACCACACTGGGCCTGCTGTTTTCTAGCCTGGGCGTGGGCGCGGTGCTGGCCCTGGTGTTTGCGCTGGCGCTGACCAGCCGCTCGGCGCCGCTGCGCGCGGTGGTGGGCGCTTATACCTATGTGGTGCGCGGCACACCGCTCTTGATTCAGGTGTATTTGATTTATTACGGACTGGGCCAGCTGGAGTGGATACAGGCGCGCTGGGACGATGTGTGGCCTTGGACCCACTTCAAAGAACCGTTTTTTTGCGCTCTGCTGGCTTTTAGCCTGAACACTGCGGGCTACAGCGCCGAAATGCTGGCAGGCGCCATTCGTGAAACCAGCGCGGGCGAGTTGGAGGCCGCCCAGGCCTACGGCATGGGCCGCTGGCAAATTTTGTGGCGCATCGTGTTGCCCAGCGCCATGCGCCGCAGCCTGCCCGCCTATAGCAACGAAGTGGTCATGATGCTGCAAAGTACCAGCCTGGCCAGCGCCGTGCCCAGCATGATGGATGTGACCGCAGCCGCCAGCCGCGTTTACTCAGACTACTACCTGCCGTTTGAAGCCTATTTGTTTGCCGCTGGCATCTATTTGCTGGCAACTTTTGTGCTGATTGGCTTTTTCAAAATAGCCGAACGCCATTTTTTGGCCTATCTGACTCCGCGCGAAAACTAAGAGCAATACCCGCCATGCAACGCATCGACCACCCACTTCTTTCCCCCAGCCTGGGCAGCCACAAGAGCGTGAGCAGCTTTCACTTTGGCACGTCTGGCAGTGGTACTAAGGTCTACATCCAGGCCAGCCTGCACGCCGAAGAGCTGCCCGGCATGCTGGCCGCCCACCACCTGCGCCCCCTGCTTGAAGCAGCCCAAGCCGCAGGCCTTTTGCGTGGCGAAGTGGTGCTGGTGCCCGTGGCCAACCCGATTGGCCTGGCCCAGCGCCTCGACCACAAGCCCATGGGGCGCTTTGAGCTTGACACGTCCGAGAACTTCAACCGCAATTACCCAGACCTGGCTGCGGCTATATCGGCGCAGGTGCTGCCCACCCTGGGCCCGGACGCCGCCGCCAACGTGCGCATGGTGCGCGCCTCTATTCGACAGTACCTGACCGACTGGACCCCCACCACCGAACTGCAAAGCCTGCGCCGCACGCTGATGCAACTGGCCTTTGACGCCGACTACTTTTTAGACCTGCACTGCGACTGCGAAGGCGCGCTGCACTTTTATTGTGAAGAGCCGTGCTGGCCGCAGCTAGAAGCCTTGTCTTGCTTTTTGGGCAGCGAGGCCACGCTGATTGCCAAAAACTCGGGCGGCGGGCCGATTGACGAATGTTTGTCGGGCGTGTGGTGGCAGCTCGCCGCCCAATTGCGTGCGCAGGGCAACAGCGCCCCGCTGCCGCAGGGCTGCTGCAGCACCACCATCGAGCTGCGTGGCGAATTGGACGTAAGCCACGCCTGGGCCCGCGCGGATGCTCACGCCATTACGCACTTTTTGCAGCACATCGGCGTGCTGCATACGGATGCAAAACCCCCGGTGCCCGCGCCACGCTGCGCGCCCACGCCGCTTGCGGGGTCGGAGACCTTGCGCGCCAGCGGCCCCGGCGTACTGGTTTTTGCCGCAGTGCCCGGCCAGCAAATGCGCGCGGGCGACTTGGTGGCCGAGGTGATTGACCCGATAGAGAACACCGTGCAGCGCGTGTGCGCCGGTGTGGACGGCGTCTTGTACGCCCGCATTCGCGACCGTTACGTCACCGCAGGCTGCGAGATCGGCAAAATTGCCGGTGCCACGCCCTTTCGCAGCGGCAACCTGTTGGGGGCCTGAGCGGCCCATTGAAAGACTAAAACGCCATGAGCAGCCCCACCATCAAACTCCAGGCCCTCAACATCCACAAGCGCTTTGGCAGCAACGAGGTGCTCAAAGGCGTGTCGCTGACCGCGCACGCGGGCGACGTGATCAGCATCATCGGCAGCTCCGGCTCGGGCAAAAGCACTTTTTTGCGCTGCATCAACCTGCTGGAAAAGCCGCACCAGGGCACGATTGCGGTGGCCGGTGAAGCGCTGGACCTGGTGGCCGGCAAAAACGGCGAGTTGAACGCCCGTGACCCCAAACAACTGCAGCGGCTGCGCACCAAGCTGGCCATGGTGTTTCAGCATTTCAACCTGTGGGCGCACCAGACGGTGCTGCAAAACATCATCGAGGCCCCCATCCACGTACTGGGCTTGCCGCGCGATGCGGCAGTGGCCACGGCGCGCAAGTACCTAGCGCGCGTGGACCTGGTGGGCATGGAAGACCGCTACCCCGCGCACCTGAGCGGCGGCCAGCAGCAGCGCGTAGCCATCGCCCGCGCACTGGCCATGGAGCCCGAAGTGATGCTGTTTGATGAACCCACCAGCGCGCTAGACCCCGAACTCGTGGGTGAAGTGCTGCGCGTCATGCGCACCCTGGCAGAAGAAGGCCGCACCATGGTCGTGGTCACCCACGAAATGGGCTTTGCCCGGGAAGTGGCCAACCACCTGGTCTTTTTGCACAAGGGCTTGATTGAAGAAGAAGGCAACCCCACTGAAGTGCTAGCTCGGCCCAAGAGCGAGCGCTTGGGGCAGTTTTTGGCAGGAAGTTTGAAGTAGACGGGTTATTGGGGTGCCTGCGCCCCGGGGCATCTGACCCTAAGCCAATTCATCCAACAGTGCCTGTACAGCGATTCGAAGTTGCGGCAAGGCGCTTTGGGTGATATTCCAAACCGTGGAGACTTTTACTGTGGCGTAGCCATGGATGAGCTGGTTGCGAAAAGCCACGATTTGCGCCAAGTCTGGAACGCGGGCTGCAAGGCTCGCATCCAGCTTCGCCAACTGGTTAAGGGCTTCGCCGATGATTTCAAACTTACGCTCCACCGCAGACTGGGCCATTTCGTTGCCTAAATAAGCGACTTCGTTCATGCCTTGGGTGAATGTTTCGATGGCCAGAGCCGCCTCCCTGGCGTCCCATAAAAAAGCGCGCGGATCATGCTGCATAGATGGCTTCGCGGTTGCGATTGATGCTGGCAAGTATGAAGGGGTTGCGGACAGCGCCAGGCTCAATCAGGTCAACGCCACGCCCCAAGAGGTCCTCCAAGTCCTGCTTGGCGCCGAAAAAGTCATGCAGGCCGATTGGCGTCCCCGGAGAAAACTCCACCAAAAAGTCCACGTCACTGCTTTCAGGCTCAAAATCTGTCGCCCGTGCAGCCGAGCCAAACACCTCCAGCCTACAAATGTGGTGGCGTAGGCAAATTTCGGCTATGTCTAAACGGTGCTGAGCAATGGCAGGGTGCATGGTGGGATTTTAGCGAGCCGAAGTTTTTTAACCCCGCCCCGCCGGCCCCCTACTTCCCTCCCAGCCCCATAGACCGCGAAATCACCTCTTTCATGATTTCATTCGTGCCGCCGTAGATGCGTTGCACGCGGGCGTCGGCGTAGGCGCGGGTGATGGGGTATTCCCACATATAGCCGTAGCCGCCAAAGAGCTGCACGCATTCGTCCATCACCTTGCATTGCAAGTCTGAGCACCAGTACTTGGCCATGCTGGCGGTGGCGGTGTCTAGCTTGTCTTGCAGCAGCAGCTCGGTGCACTTGTCCACAAACACGCTTGCCACTTGCACCTCGGTTTGCATCTCAGCGAGCTTGTAGCGGGTGTTTTGGAAGGTGGCCACGGCTTGGCCGAATACCTTGCGCTCTTTCACATAGTCCAGCGTCCAGCCAATAGCGGCTTGCGCGGCGGCCACGGCGCCAATGGCGATTTGCAAGCGCTCCCAGGGCAGCTGCTCCATCAGGCAGATAAAGCCTCGGTTTTCCAGCGCGGCGCCACCCAGCAGGTTCTCGGCGGGCACGCGCACGTCGTCAAAAAACAGCTCAGACGTGTCTTGCGCCTTCAAACCCAGCTTATTCAGGCGCTTGCCCACCGAAAAGCCGGGCATGCCGCGCTCTACCAGCAGCAAGCTCGTGCCCTTGGCCCCCGCAGCGGGATTAGTTTTCGCCACCACGATCACCAAATCCGCGTGCCATCCGTTGGTGATGAAGGTTTTGCTGCCTTTAAGCAGGTAGCTGCCGTCGGGCTGAATGGTGGCGGTAGTTTTGATGCCTTGCAGGTCCGAGCCCGCGGCGGGCTCGCTCATGGCAATCGCCCCGATCATTTCGCCGCTGGCCATGCGCGGAAGGAAGCGCGCTTTTTGCGCGGGCGTGCCGTAGTGGGCGATGTAGGGCGCCACGATTTCGTTGTGCAGGCTGTAGCCGATGCCCGAAAAGCCCGCGCGGCTGAGTTCTTCCATTTGAACGATGGAATACAGCCTGTCCGCACTGGCGCCGCCAAATTCCTCAGGCATGGTCATGCACAAAAAGCCGTTGTCACCGGCCTTGTTCCACACCGCGCGGTCCACATAGCCTTGGTCTTCCCACTGCGCGTGAAAGGGGGCGATTTCTTTGTCCATGAAGCGGCGAAAGCTGTCGCGAAAGGCTTCGTGCTCGGGGCTGAATAGGGTTCTGTCGATCATGGCGGGGGACTCTCAGGTTGTCGATAAGGGGACAAGCACGCTATTTTCGCAAAGCGCTTGCTTGGTTAAAACCAATATACTGCAAACGCAGTGCCACACGCCTCAGGGCGCAGGCGAAAGATTGCCTTTTTTGGCGCACCCAACCCCATTACCGGAGAACCCCATGACCGAAGCCTATGTGTTTGACGCCTTGCGAACGCCGCGTGGCAAGGGCAAAAAAGACGGCAGCCTCCACGAGGTCAAGCCCATCAACCTGCTCGCAGGCCTGCTGACCGACTTGCAGCAGCGCCACCAGTTTGATACCTCGCAGGTGGACGATGTGGTGATGGGCTTGGTGTCGCCCGTGGGCGAACAAGGCAGCGTGATACCCAAAGTGGCCGCGCTCAAGGCGGGGTGGGACTTCCGCTGTGCAGGCGTCCAGATCAACCGCTTTTGCGCCTCGGGCCTGGAAGCAGTGAACATGGCAGCGCAAAAAGTGCGCTCGGGCTGGGAAGACTTGGTAGTGGCCGGTGGCGTAGAAAGCATGAGCCGCGTGCCCATTGGCTCGGACGGCGGCGCCTGGGCGCAAGACCCTGAGACCAATTTACAAACCGCGTTTGTGCCCCAAGGCATTGGCGCTGACCTGATCGCCACCCTAGGGGGTTTTAGCCGCCACGACGTGGACGCCTTCGCACTGGAGTCGCAGCGCCGCGCCAGCCACGCGCAATTGCAAGGCTACTTTGACCGCTCAGTGATGCCGGTGCACGACGCCATTGGCAATGTGATCTTGGCGCGCGACGAGTTCATCAAACCGCACACCACGCTCGAAGGCCTGGGCGCACTCAAACCCGCATTCGAGCAAATGGGCGCCATGGGCTTTGACCAGGTGGCGCTGACCCGCTACCCGCAGGTCGAACGCATTCACCATGTGCACCACGCGGGCAACTCCTCGGGCATTGTGGATGGGGCGGCTGCGGTGCTGATTGGCAGCGAGGCGGCAGCCAAGGCGCACGGTCTGACGCCGCGCGCCCGCATCGTGGCCACGGCTCTGAGCGGCGCTGACCCCACCATCATGCTCACCGGCCCCATGCCGGCTGCGCGCAAGGCGCTGGCCAAAGCGGGCTTACGCATCGACCAGATTGACCTGTTTGAAGTGAACGAAGCCTTTGCCGTGGTGCCCATGCGCTTTATGAAAGAGATGGACGTGCCGCACGACAAGGTCAACGTCAACGGCGGCGCCATCGCCATGGGCCATCCGCTGGGCGCCACAGGCGCGATGATTTTGGGCACTTTGATTGACGAACTGCACCGCCGGGGCCTGCGCTACGGCCTGGCCACGCTGTGCGTGGGCGGCGGCATGGGCATTGCAACCATTGTGGAAAGAGTGTGAGCATGAAAACCATCCAATACCAACTCCAGGACGGCATCGCCACCGTCACCTTTGACGAACCCGGCTCGCCGGTCAACACCATGTGCGCGCAATGGTACGAAGACATGCACGCCCTGGCCGAACAAGTGCTGCATGACAAGGACGCGATTCGCGGCATAGTGCTCACCTCAGCCAAAACCACCTTTTTTGCCGGGGCTGATCTGAAGGCCACCATGCGCATCCGCCCCAGCGATGCCGGGCGCATTTTTGAAGAGATTGAGCGCATCAAGCACGACTTTCGCACCCTGGAGACGCTGGGCAAGCCGGTGGTCAGCCTATTGGGCGGCACCGCGCTGGGGGGAGGATGGGAAGTGGCGCTGATAGGCCACCACCGCATTGCCATTGACGACCGCAAGATCCAGTTTGGCCTGCCTGAAGTGACGCTTGGCCTGTTGCCCGGCGCCAGCGGCGTTACCAAGATGACGCGCCACCTGGGCCTGATGGGTGCCCAGCCCTATCTGGTAGAGGGCAAAACATTCACTCCCGCCCAAGCGCACGAGATGGGGCTGGTGCATGCCTTGGTGCCGCCTGGTGAAGGCGCCGCTGCCGAGATGCACGCCCAGGCCCTGGCCTGGATTGCAGCCCATCCCAGCGCCGAACACCCCTGGGAAGCCAAGGACTACAAGGTGCCTGGAGGCCTGCCGTCCAGCCCCAAGGTGGCAGGCATGTTGTCGGTGGCACCGGCCATGCTGGCCAAGCAAACGCGCGGCAATTACCCGGCGCCTGAGGCCATATTGGCCTGCATGGTCGAGGGCCTGCAGGTCGACATGCCCACCGCGCTGCGCATCGAGAGCCGCCACCTGGCCCAGCTCATGACGGGTGTGAACGCGCGCTCCATGATCAACACCTTCTTCTTCAATATGAACGCCATCAAGAGCGGCCAGTCGCGTCCGGGCGATGCACCGCGCTTCAAGCCGACCAAGGTCGGTCTGCTGGGCGCGGGAATGATGGGCGCGGGTATTGCCTATGTGCAAGCCAGCAAGGGCATCACCTCGGTGCTCAAGGACGTAAGTCAGGAAAAGGCCGACGCGGGCAAAGCCTACAGCGCCAAGATCAGCCAAGGCCTGGTCGACAAGGGCCGCATGACGGCGGCCGCGCAAGAAAAATTGCTCGGGCTGATTCACCCCACCGCCGCGCTGGCAGACCTGCAAGACTGCGACTTGATCATCGAAGCGGTATTTGAGAACCGCGAACTCAAGGCGCGCGTCACGCAAGAGGCGGAGCCGCTGCTCAAAACCGGCGGATTTTTTGCCTCCAACACCTCCACCTTGCCCATTAGCGGGCTGGCCAAGGCGTCCGCCGCGCCCGACAAGTTTGTCGGCATCCACTTCTTTAGCCCGGTGGACAAGATGAAGCTGGTCGAAATCATCCGTGGCAACGCCACCGACGACGAAACCGTGGCCCGTGCTTTTGACTATGTACAAGCCATTGGCAAGATACCAATCGTGGTGAACGATTCACGCGGCTTTTTCACCAGCCGGGTGTTTGGCACTTTTGTGATGGAAGGCGCGGCCATGCTGGGCGAAGGCATTCCAGCCGCAGCCATTGAGAACGCGGGCATGCAATGCGGCATGCCGGTGGGGCCACTGGCCGTGCTAGATGAAACCGCACTCACCCTGAGCGTGCACGTGATGGACCAAACCATCGCCGACTTTGCGGCTGAAGGCAAAACCCATGCGCCCACGCCCGGTGAGGTGCTGGTGGCGCAAATGGTGCGCCAGCACCAGCGTCCCGGGCGCGCCGGTGGCGGCGGTTTTTACGACTACCCGGCTGAGAAAGGTGCAAAAAAGCACCTGTGGCCGCAGCTCCAAGCCTTGTACGAGAAGCCGGACGTGGCATGGAACATCACCGACCTCAAAGACCGCCTGCTGTATCGCCAAGCGGTGGAAACCGCACGCTGCCTGAGCGAGAACGTGCTGACCTCGGTGCACGACGCCAACATCGGGTCGATTTTCGGCATTGGCTTCCCGGCCTGGACGGGCGGCGCCATGCAGTTCATTTACGGCATGGGCATAGAGGCTTTTGAGTCGCGCTGCGCCGAATTGACCGGCCATTACGGCCCTGGTTTTGTACTGACGGATGCGGTGAAGGCGACCATCCGCAAGTTTGAGCCGGTGTACTGAAGGCGTTCATTTCCCCCTTGCGTGGGCTGGCGGGGAAGGGGAAACCCCACCTATCCGTACACTTGTGTATGCGACAATGAATTTTTAAGAATCGGGGCTGGCGTATGCAATTGTTCAAGAAAATTCTGGTCGGGTTGGTGGGTCTGGCGCTGGTTTTGGCGGCTCTAGTCTGGGTCTTTCAGAAACAGGTGGGCACCGCCTTGCTGCAGCGCGTGGCCCACGCCGCTGTAGGCCGTAACATCATTCCCACACTGCCGGACGGCTTGCATGTGGCTTTGTGCGGTACCAATGGGCCCTTTCCAGACCCGACGCGGGCTGGGCCGTGCACTGCGGTGATCGCAGGCGACCGCCTGTTTGTGGTGGACGCGGGTGAAGGATCGGCGCGCAACATGGGCTATATGGGACTGCCACTGGGCAAGGTGGAGGCCTTGCTGCTGACCCACTTTCATTCCGACCACATTGACGGACTCGGTCCATTTATGCTGCAGCGATGGGGCATGGCCACGGCCACCACGCCCCTGCCCATTTATGGCCCGACCGGCGTGGACAAGGTGGTCGACGGATTCAGAGCGGCCTATGTGCTGGACTACGGCTACCGCGTTTCCCACCACAGCGAAAAAATCATGCCCTCGGGCGGCAGTGGCGGCAAAGGCATGCCATTTAGCTTGCCCGCCGTAGGCCAGGGCGACACGGTGGTGGTGCTCGACGACAAGGGCCTGAAAATTACCGCCTTTCGGGTGAACCACGCGCCCATTGAGCCCGCAGTGGGCTACCGGTTTGACTACCAGGGCCGCTCAGTGGTCATCACCGGCGACACCAAATTGACGCCGACGGTGGCCACCGCGGCCAAGGACGCAGACATCCTGATCCACGAGGCGCTGCAGCCCGCCTTGGTCAATATTTTGGGCGCCGAGTTGGAAGCCAAAAACATGGGCAACCTGGCCCACGTGATGCGCGACATCCTGAACTACCACACCACCCCCGAAGAGGCCGCCGCACAAGCCAATGCCGCCCAAGTCAAGCACCTGATCTATAACCATATCGTGCCGCCACTGCCCCTCAAATTTGCCTACCCGGCATTTGTGGGTGACGCAGCCAAGTTCTTTGGCGGCCCGATTACCGTGGGCGAAGACGGTATGCTGTTCAGCCTGCCTGCAAATTCAACGGTGATCGACAAAAAGCGCCTGATGTAAGCGCGTCGACTCCCGTCCATCCAACCCCGAGTAGCCCATGTTCAACACCCTGTCCAAAGTCCTTCTCAGCCTCACCTACCTCGTGGCGCTGGCCAGCCTGTTTGTCGTGCTGCCCATGGACGCCACCCCGGTGGTGCAAAAGTTGGCGCTGGCCTTGCTGGCGGTGCACGTGCTTGAATGCCTACTGGCCTTTAAATACGTCAAAAGCTACCCCGGAGCGCTGTGGGTGAGCGTGGTGCTGGCGCTGTTGTTTGGTTTGCTGCACTGGATGCCGCTGGCCAAAGCGGCTCGCCAAGCCGCCGCAGACCAGACACCTGCATGAGCGCCAAAACCCACTGGAGCGCGCGCGCCAGGCGTATCACCACCGCCGCCTTGCTTTACCTGGGCGCCGTGGCGCTGGGGCTGGGCTCAGCCTGGTGGGTGCTGAAGAAGTCGCCCTGGTTGAATCCTTCGCTTGAAGTGGGCGCCTGGCGCACCAACCTGCAAGCAGGCAGCCAGGACGCTGGCATGTACACCCGCGCGACCGTCGCCGTCAACGCGCTTTTGGCCCTGAGCCGCGGCGAGACCATGTATTTCGTAGCCACCCGCGACGACGCCGGACACGCGCTGCGCTCGCAGTGCAGCTACCGCATTACTGGCGTGCCGCCGCAGGCGCGCTGGTGGAGCATCACCGCCTACGCCGAAGACCTGTTTTTGTTCGACGCGGCCAACGGCCACTACAGCCTCAATGGCAGCACCGCCCAACTCGACGCCGCCGGGGCTTTTTCCCTAAGTACCGGCCCCACCGAACAGCCCGGTATGTACTGGCTGCCCACGCCGGGCAATCGCGCGCTAATCCTCACACTGCGCCTGTACAACCCAGCGCCCGCGCTGCAAGCCGCGCCCCAGACGCTGGTGGCACCCGCCGTGCAAAAAATCGGGGACTGCGCATGAAAAACTTGAGCGAACACCAGCGCCTGTGGTTTTACCGCATGCTCACCCTGGCGGTCACTGCCCTGCTGGCACACCTTCTGGCGGTGTGGGCCGCACCGCGCCTCATCATGCAGGTGCTGATGCACGGCTCGGTGGCACAAAAAATGAACATGCATAACCAGGCTGCCTTTTCAGACCCGGTGAGCGCCAAGTCCCGCTCAGTGGTCATGCCCAGTCCGGAGATGCTGTATTCGGTCTGTGCCTATGACTTGCGCGAAGGCCCGGTGCGCGTGCGTGCCGCCCCCGCGCTCACCAACTACTGGTCGGTAGCGCTGTACGCTGCCAACAGCGATAACTTCTTTGTGCGCAATGACCGCCAGGCGCAAGGCCGGCCTGTGGACTTGTGGCTGGTCGCCCCCGGCGGCGACCCGCAGCAAAAGTCGCCCCCGGCTGGTGCCGAAGTAGTGGTGAGTCCCAGTAGCACCGGCTTTTTGCTGATGCGCGTGTTGACCACAGACTACCAAGCAGAAAAAACCGTAGTAGAGCCTGCGCGGCGCACGCTGCAGTGCAGCCAGGGCTAGGCCGCACCATGCTGGCCCGCATGCTGCGGAAAATTCCGCTTTTCCAGGCAACTTTTCTGGCCTTGCTTGCGGTGGCAGTGGTCTGGTTTGCTGGTTGGCCGGCCCGGGCCGGGTTGGTAATTTTTGCTGTATTGCCGCTTTTGCTGGTCATGGCGCGGGTGCTGAAAATCACCGCCCACGCATGACTATGCCAAGCCCGCCACGCCCGGCTTCGGTGCGCGCGCTGTTTTGGGCTTTTTCCTGGCTGGCCTTGCAGGGCTTTGGCGGCGTGTTGGCGGTGGTGCAAAGCGAACTTGTTGACAAAAGGCAGTGGCTCTCGCCAGAAGAATTCGTCGAAGACTGGGCGGTGGCGCAAATCATGCCGGGCGCCAACGTGGTCAATTTGTCGCTCATCGTGGGCGACCGCTACTTTGGCTGGCGCGGCGCGCTGGCAGCACTCGCGGGCATGCTGACGCTGCCACTGGCAGTGGTCTTGGTGCTCACAGTCAGCTTGGCTGGCGTGGCAGACCTGCCCGGGGTGCAAGGCGCCTTGCGCGGTATGGGCGCTGTGTCCGCCGGCTTGATTGCGGGCACTGGCCTCAAGCTGATCGTGGCCTTGCGCACCAACGCCATGGGCAAGGGGGTCTGCGCCGCGCTGGCAATTTTGACTTTTATTGCGATTGGCTTGCTGCGCATTCCATTGGTTTGGGTGCTGCTGGGGCTGGGTGCGCCAGCCATGGCCTGGGCCTATTACTGCCTGACGGCGCAACTCAAGGGAGCGCGCGCATGACCGCCTGGGGATGGCACGAGCTGGCCACGCTCTTTTTGCACTTTGTGTCGCTCTCGCTGATGTCGATTGGCGGGGCGGTGACCACCGTGCCAGAGATGCACCGTTTTTTGGTCAGCGAACAAGCCTGGCTCAGCGATGGCCAGTTCAGCAACGCGATTGCACTGGCCCAAGCTGCGCCGGGCCCCAACGTGTTGTTCGTAGCGGTATTGGGCTGGACGGTGGCCATGAACGCTGCGGGTGGATCGGCTGCTGGCGCTGATGCCTGGGCGCTGGCGGGCGCCAGTGTATTCGCGTCGATGCTGGGCATCGTATTGCCCAGCGCCACTCTGACTTTTTTTGCCGCGCGCTGGGGCCAGCGCAACCGCGAGCGGCCCACGGTGCGCGCCTTCAAGCTCGCAATGGCGCCGATCGTGGTGGCCTTGCTGGTGGCCACCGGCTGGATTTTGGCGGGCTCCCACGGCAATTGGAACGTAAATCTTGGCGCCTACCTGCTTACAGCCAGCAGCGCGCTGCTGGTGTGGCACAAGCGCATCCACCTCTTGTGGATCTTGAGCGCGGGCGCTCTGGCCGGGGTGATGGGCTGGGTCTGAAAGACCTCGGCGCCGGGACTTAACGCGGGTTTTCGAAAAAAACGTAGTTGGTGGCGTAGTCGCTAATTTCGAAATAGACTTTTTTCTCGCCTGGATCGGCTTGCATGTTCAGGTTTTCGTCCAGCACGCCGTAGCCAAAGCGGTAAGGCCGGGGCTTGTTGTCGTCCGTGCCCATGGCCGTCGTCATCTTGTCGATCTTGATAAAGCGGCGCACCAGCTTGTCCCCGGCGTAGACCTCCAGCACACCGTTAGTGCCGGTCCAGTTCTGGATTTCGCGGCCAATTTTGTTTTGCTGCTCTTGGGTGCAAGAAACCAGGCCCAAGGCGCTGATCGCGGCCAATGCGATCACGGTAATTCGACGATTTAACACAGTCATAAACGCTCCCTCTTTGAAATTCAGATGCCGCCGCGTTGGCGCAGCGCCTCGTACAAACACACGCCACTGGCCACCGACACGTTGAGGCTTTCCACCGCGCCGCGCATGGGAATACGCACCAACTGGTCGCAGGTCTTGGCGGTGAGCTGGCGCATGCCGTCGCCCTCGGCGCCCAAAACTAAGGCCACCGGGCCGGTCAAATCCGCCTGGTACAGGGTTTGGGTGGCCATGTCGCTGGTGCCAATGATCCAGATATTGCGTTCCTTGAGCTCGCCCAAGGTGCGCGCCAGGTTGGTCACCATGAAATAGGGCACGGTTTCTGCCGCGCCGCTGGCCACTTTGGCCACGGTGGCGTTGATGCCGGCCGCGTGGTCTTTGGGAGCAATCACCGCATGCACGCCAGCGCCGTCGGCCACGCGCAGGCAGGCGCCCAGGTTGTGCGGATCGGTCACGCCGTCGAGGACCAAAATCAGGGGGTTAAAGCGCTGGTCGGCGGGCAGCGCGCTTTGAGTTGCCTCCAGGTTTTCCAGCAATTCGTCCAAGGAATGCACTTGCGTGAGCGTCTGCACCCGCGCGGCCACGCCCTGGTGGCCATGGCCGCCGCAGAGCTTGGACAGGCGCATGCCGTCAGCCTCAATGAGGCGCACACCGGCTTCCTTGGCCTTGTCCATGAATTGGCGCATGCGCGCGTCGCGTCGGGTAGGCTCGAAATAAATCTCGACGATGGATTTGGGGGCGGTTTTCAGGCGTACGCCCACGGCGTGAAAGCCGAACAGAACTTGGAATGACATGCGCCAATTATCGCCCGTGGGGACGCGGCCGACGCCTGACGCGCGGCCTTAATGGTCGGCGTGCGTCGAATTGCCCACGATGCGCCCAGCCTCGATGGTGATGCGCCGGTCGCAACGCGCGGCAATCGCCGGGTCGTGCGTTACCAGCACCAGGGTCGTACCTTGCTCGCGGTTAAGGTCAAACATCAAGGCCATGATGGTCTCGCCGGTGGCAAAGTCCAGGCTGCCCGTGGGCTCATCGGCCAGCAGCACGGCGGGCTTAACTACAAAGGCGCGCGCCAGCGCCACGCGTTGTTGCTCGCCTCCGCTTAGCACCTTAGGGTACGAGCCCAGGCGTTGGGACAGGCCCACGCGTTCGAGCATCTCGGTGGCCGCTTTGCGCGCGTCTTTGCGACCATCGAGTTCGAGCGGCAGCATCACGTTTTCCAGCGCAGTCAGGTTGCCCAGTAGCTGAAAGCTCTGGAACACAAAGCCCACTTGGTGGGCACGCAATGCGGCGCGGGCGTCTTCATCGAGGGCAAACAAGTCTTGTGCGCCCAGGCGCACTGTGCCGCTGGTGGGCGTGTCGAGCCCGGCGATGATGGACAGCAAAGTGCTCTTGCCCGAGCCCGAGGCGCCCACGATGGCGGCAGTCTCGCGGGCTTTTAGCGCAAAATCGATGTTCTTCAGGATTTCAAGGGTGCCGGTGGAGTCGCTGACGGATTTGCAGATGTGCTCAACGGAAATAATGAATGCAGACATGGGACTTTCTTTGAATCGCAGACACTTTAACGCAGGCTCCTGCGCCCTGATGCTGGCTACGGCTTTGGACGCCTGGGCCAAAACGCAAGGCCCTTTATTGGTGGTGGGCGATTCGCTCAGCGCCGAATATGGGCTCAAGCGCGGCAGCGGCTGGGTTGCCCTCTTGGAGCAGCGACTGCGCCAGCAGGGCAAAACCCTTGCGGTGGTCAACGCCAGCATCAGCGGCGAGACCACTTCGGGCGGGCGCTCGCGCTTGCCTGCGCTGCTAGCGCAGCACCGGCCCCAACTGGTGGTGATTGAGCTCGGCGGCAACGACGCGCTGCGCGGCCTTGCGCTCAATGCCAGCCAGGACAATCTGCAAGCCATGGTGCAAGCCTGCCAGGGCGTGCAGGCCAAAGTGCTGCTGCTGGGCATGCAAATGCCGCCCAACTACGGCCCCGACTACAGCGCCGAGTTTACCGCCCTATACGCCAGAGTGGCCAAAACCCGGGGCGTGGCGCTGGTGCCCTTTTTCCTCAAAGGTGTGGCCGATGTGCCCCAGGCTGACACCTTGTTCCAAAGCGACCGCATTCACCCGTTGGAAGCCGCCCACCCCACCCTGCTCGACAATGTTTGGCCGGCACTTTCGAAAATGATTGCATGAGCCTGACCTTGCTGAGTGCGAGCGACGTGATCGCCCGCTTTGACCAATTTGACACTCTGATCGACGCCCGCAGCGAAGCCGAATACGCCGAAGACCACTTACCCGGCGCCGTGAACTGGCCCACGCTGCACGACGAAGAGCGCAAAAGCATCGGCACTTTGTACAAGCAAGTCAACGCTTTTGAGGCAAAAAAGCGCGGTGCGGCGCTGGCGGCGCGCAATATTGCCAAGCACATCGAAGCCCATGTGCTGGACAAGCCGCGCGACTGGGCGCCGCTGGCCTATTGCTGGCGCGGGGGCAAGCGCAGCGGCTCGCTCTCACTGGTGCTTGACCAAATCGGGTTTCGGATGTCGCTCGTCGAAGGCGGCTATAAGGCCTTTCGCGCAGCCATGCTGCTGGACATGGAAGTGTGCGCTGCCCGACTGCAGTTTCAAGTGGTGTGCGGCACCACCGGCTCGGGCAAAACCCGGCTCTTGCAGGCTCTGCGCGATGCGGGTGCCCAGGTGCTGGACCTGGAAGACCTGGCCAGCCACCGCAGCTCGGTGCTTGGCGCCCTGCCCGGCATCGCCCAGCCCACACAAAAGCGTTTTGACACCCTGGTGTGGGAGCAGTTGCGCCAGTTTGACCCAGAGCGCGTGGTGTTTGTGGAGAGCGAAAGCAAAAAGGTGGGCAATGTATCGATCCACCCGGCGCTGGTGGAATCCATGCGCAACAGCCCGTGCACCGTGCTTGACCTGTCGCTCGAACAACGCGTGGAGTTGCTGCTGGAGGACTACGCCTATTTCAGCGCCAACCCGGAGCAGTTTTGCAACCGCCTGGACGCGCTGACCACCCAGCGCGGCAAAGTGGTGATTGAGGCTTGGAAGGCGTTGGTGCGCCAGGGCGATCTGCGTCCGGTGGTGCAAGACCTGCTGGTCGCGCATTACGACCCGGTTTACCTGCAGTCCATGGAGCGCAACTTTGTACAGTATGCGCAAGCCATTTCCTTGGCGCCGGCAGACCGCTCATTCGCCAGCATGCAAGCCGTGGCGCGCTTGATGCACGGCGCATAAGGCGCTGCCCGGCAGCGCGTAGCTGTGTTCTGTGAGGGAATTTGCCGCCTGTCATCTGCGCTCAGGGGGTGGCGCGGCGCTCCTTGCCTAAAACTCAGGCGCTGAAATCAGGCGCTAGGGGCCGCGGCATCGGAGCCTAGTTGGCTGGCGCCGTCTGCAGCAGGTGTATCTTGGCCGTCTAACGAAGCGTCTTCTTCCCCTGGGCCTTTGCGCTCGCTCTTATTCTTGAGCTTGTCTTCTTTCTTGCGCTTCTTGGCCAGTTCTTTTTGACGCTTTTCGTAACCGTAGTTGGGAGTTGCCAAGATGTGCTTTCGTTAGTTGGCGGCGACTTTAACATTTCGCTGTAGCGCAGCCAAACCCGTCGGGACAGCGCCCAGGCACAAGGCCGCAACCGGGCAGTTAGCTCCGCACTGGTCGTAGCAAGTTAGTCGCCCCAAGTGGCGCTTGTACATCTGAGCGTCTTTGGGTGCTTGCAGTTGTAATCGCGGCATCTGGTTCCTGAGCTATTACCCTCTCCAGACATCCACCCCCAACTGCGGGGCGCTGCCCAGAAGCTCGTCGGTGCCTCCAAGCGCCGAATCGTCCTTCAGGGCCACGCCCGTTAGACACAGGCTGCGGGCACGGCGCAGCAAGTAATGCAGCTTGTCGGCAGCAAGTTCCACACCCAAACCGGCCGGACGCACGTTGGAAATGCAGTTGCGCTGCGCATCCGTCAGGCCGACCCGGGGCGCCCAGCTCAGGTAAATGCCCATGCTGTCGGGCGAGCTCAAGCCCGGTCGCTCGCCAATGAGCACCACCACCGCCCGCGCGCCCAGGGCCTGGCCCACTTCGTCACCCACCGCCACCCGGGCCTGCTCCACCAGGGCCACCGGTGCCAGCAGCCATGGCGCCTGGGTATCCGACTGCAGCCGCTGGCGCAGCGCAGCGATCAGGGGTGCCGCGTTTTGGTGGACCGCCAGGGCGGACAAGCCATCGGCCACCACCACAGCCAGGACGTAGGGCGCTTGGGGCTGAGCCTGGGCCCGACCCATGTGGTGGGCCAAAGCCTGCAGCGATGGCGCGCTCAGGCGCCGCCCTAAGTCAGGGCGCTGCAAGTAGGTGTTGCGGTCGGCGGCGGCACTGTGCAGACGCAAGGTGGGCAAGCCCGCGCGCTCCAGCTCCAGGGCCAGGCCCGCCGCGTCAAAGGGCCGATGCACCGCGTCGCGCGCTTGGGCGTGAGCCAGCTGAAAGTCAAGATGCGCCGCCGTGGGCAGGCTGTGGCCAGCGCGCCCGAGCGCAATGCGCGCGTCGGTAAAGCGTTTGAGCGTGCTCCAGGGCGCAGGGGTGACCAGGGCCGGTGGTTTCGAATCGGCCGTCATGGGTGCCGACGCGTCAGGTGCCGACGTGCCGGGTGGGGGCGGGGTGTTCATGCCGCGTCCAAGCGCTTCAAGGTGTTGGCAAAACGCGTGGGCATGTCGGGCAGCAGGCGCGACGCGGTGCCATCGGCAAAGATTTCC